>ERZ1026901.112-NODE-112-length-72548-cov-6.822507_pt1 | contig 72548 bp, 71 predicted proteins | sample MGYA00380179_ERZ1026901 | MGnify/ENA primary metagenome ERZ1026901 (study PRJEB33269, sample SAMEA4719815) | human gut metagenome | biome: human-associated habitat; feature: organic feature; material: feces | place: Cameroon | collected 2013-10 ... | reverse complement strand
CCCCATAGACACCAGAGTTGTCCATGGAATCCGCGTGAAGCCGGATCAGGATATCCGCGCCGCTCTGATTTGCTGCGACGGACCGCTCCGCGCTGCTCATGTTCACATCGTTGCTCGTCCGGATCATGACGACATGGTATCCGCGGTTTGTGAGCTCTGTCTCAAGCTTTTTTGCGACCGCAAGAGTGACCTCATATTCAGGGACGCCGCTCGCCGTTCCAACCGAGCCTTCCGGCATCTTCGCCTTCATCGTCGAAGAGGACGGGCCAATCGGCTCCTTGGAAGTATTGGCTTTCGCCTGGTGTCCCGCATCAATCGCGACGGTATGTCCGTTAAACGGAACTTCCGGAGCAGTCTCCGCGTCATCGTTCGCCGCGGCTGTATAAGCCTCCGCCGCTGACTCTCTAGCTGCCGCGACACTCTCCTCCTCCGACATCTCCGAAGCCATCTCCTCTGATTCGGAGACCGATTCCGCATCCTGCGAGCTTTCGGCCGCCTGATCTGCGCTCATCGTCTCCCCGGCAGGATTGCCCAGTGCCTGAAGATCAGCTTCATCGGAATTTTCCGTTCCCTGTTCCTCGCCGGATCCGCTTTCTGACTCCACTGCCGCAGTCTCACTACTCAGATCCACCGCCTCATATTTCCTCGTCCCATTGCAGCCGGAAAGCACCAGCGCGAAAAAGACCGCAGAAATAAGGAATCGGAGGAGTCCGTTTCCCTTTTTCATCCTGCTCATAGGATCGTTCCCCCTCCGACTACACATTCATTTTCATAAAATACAACTGCCTGTCCCGGCGTGATGGCACGCTGCGGCTCTTTAAACCGGCATTCCACGGTTCCGTCCGGGAGTTCCCTGATGATACACGGAGATCCCTTGTGGCTGTAGCGGATCTTCGTGAAAACTTCCCGTTCCCCGCCGTGAAGTCCGTCGATCGCCATCCAGTTCACATCCTTGCAGATCAGATGATCGGAAAATACATCATTTCCCTCACCGATGACGACCTCGTTTGTCTCCGGGCGGATTCCTGTGACAAACACCGGATGTCCCATCGCAAGGTTCAGACCTTTTCTCTGACCGACAGTGTAGTGGGTGATCCCCTTATGTTTTCCAAGGATCACACCATTTTTATCCACAAAGTTTCCGCTTCCCGGAACACTTTCGGCTTCCCGCTCGATAAATCCGGCATAATCGTTATCCGGAACAAAGCAGATCTCCATACTGTCCTTCTTCTTTGCTACGGCAAGTCCACGGTCCTCGGCGATCTTTCGCACCTCGTCCTTCGTGTAATCACCGATGGGCATCAAAGTTTTGGAAAGCTGGAACTGGGTCAGGTTATAGAGCGCGTAAGTCTGATCCTTCGCCGCCGTCACGGAGTTCCGGATCGTATAACGGCCGTTCGGAAGCTGGCTGATCCTTGCATAGTGACCGGTCGCGATATAATCGGCTCCGATCTCAAGGCTGCGCTCCAAAAGCGCCTCCCATTTTACATAGCGGTTGCAGGCAATGCACGGATTCGGTGTCCGTCCGTGCAGATACTCCGCAACAAAATAGTCAATGACATTCTTCTGGAATTCTTTCCGAAAGTTCATAACATAGTAGGGAATTCCAAGTGTCCACGCGACACGTCTCGCGTCTTCCACCGCGCTGAGTCCGCAGCATCCGCCGTTTTCCTCAACGGTACAGGAATCCTCTTCCTGCCAGATCTGCATGGTGACACCGATCACATCATAGCCCTGTTCCTTTAAAAGACAGGCCGCAACCGATGAGTCCACGCCTCCTGACATTCCCACCACGACTTTTTTCTTCATTAATATTCCTCGTCCTCTTCATGCTCACTGATATCGGACACCGGCTTCTGTAAGCCTTTGATCTCGATATGGTGCTTTTCTGCATAATCCCAGAGTGCTGCATGGATCGCTTCCTCTGCAAGCAGGGAGCAGTGAACCTTTACCGGCGGAAGTCCGTCAAGTGCTTCCATAACTGCCTTATTGGTTACTTCCATCGCTTCCTCGATCGTCTTTCCCATTACCATTTCTGTCGCCATGCTGCTTGTGGCAACGGCAGCGCCGCAGCCGAAGGTTTTAAACTTGCAGTCACGGATGATATGTGTCTCATCATCGATATCAAGATAGATTCTCATGATATCGCCGCATTTTGCGTTTCCGACAGTACCTACGCCGCTGGCGTCCTCAATTTCTCCCATGTTTCTCGGGTGCTGGAAATGGTCCATTACTTTCTCTGAATACATTATTTTTCCTCTTACTTTCTGTTCTTCTTAATGAAATCCTCATAGAGTGGGGACATTGCGCGAAGCTTCTCCACGATCTTCTTAAGGCAGTCTACAGTATGGTCGATCTCTTCCTTCGTTGTCTCCTCGCTTAAGGTAAGACGTAAGGATCCGTGCGCGATCTCGTGCGGAAGTCCGATGGCTAAGAGCACATGGGACGGGTCCAGGGAACCGGATGTACATGCAGATCCGCTGGATCCGCAGATTCCGTCCATGTCCAGCATGATGAGTAAGGACTCACCCTCGATGAACTGGAACGCGAAGTTCGCGTTGTTGGAGAGACGGTTTGTGCGGTGACCGTTTAAGCGTGTGTACGGGATCTCGTCCATGACACGTCCGATCAGGTAATCACGGAGTTCTGTCTCTTTCTTCTTATTATTCTCAAGCTCTGCCATTCCGATCTCGACTGCTTTTCCGAGACCCACGATTCCCGGCACATTCTCAGTTCCGGCACGGCGTTTTCTCTCCTGGGCACCGCCATGGATGAAGGAGCGGAGCTTTAAGCCTTTTCTGATGTAGAGGAAGCCGACTCCCTTCGGTCCGTGGAACTTGTGTCCGCTGGCACTTAACATATCGATATGGTACTCATCCACATTGATCGGTTCATGGCAGTATGCCTGGACTGCGTCAGTGTGGAAGATAATTCCGTTCTCATGGGCGATCTCACCGATCTCTTTAATCGGCTGGATCGTTCCGATCTCGTTGTTTGCGAACATTACAGAGATCAGGATCGTATCCGGGCGGATCGCCTTCTTTAACTCGTCGATGGAGACGGTGCCGTACTCATCCACCGGGAGGTATGTGATCTCGTAGCCGCGCTTTTCAAGATATTCACAGGTGTGAAGGATCGCATGGTGTTCGATCTTTGTTGTGATGATGTGTTTTCCCTTGGATGCATATGCCTCCGCAGTTGCGATCAAAGCCCAGTTGTCGGACTCGGAACCGCCGTTTGTAAAGTAGATCTCATTGTCCTTTGCGCCGAGAGAATTTGCGACCGTCTCTCTTGCCTTTGCGAGCGCTTCCTTACACGGTGTGGAAAACTCGTATACCGCAGAAGGGTTTCCGTAATATTCTGTATAAAACGGCAGCATGGCTTCCACGACTTCCGGACGTACCTTTGTCGTAGCCGCGTTGTCGAGATAAATTACTTTCTTCATTGTTCCGCCTTTCTGTTTTAAGAGGTTCAAAGCCTGATAACACTATTAGTTTATGCCATGACCCGCGAGTCAGCGCCGCAAATAGCGCGGACAGGCCACAGATATTTTACATTATATACGAAACCCCTCAGGAATTTCAACCGGTATTCTCATGTTTTTTCAGAAATACACAGCAAATCACTAAGTATTAAAGAATTTGTGATGGTTTCAGTCTTCATACCAGTCATCCGTCTGCGATAAACCGGATTCATATCATTCCCCTGCTCCCACATATATATAACCGAATCCTTCTGCCATTTCGGAGCTGCCATGCCTTCTTCCCATAAGCCCCATCCACTCATCACCGGAACAATTCTTCTCACAGCCGCCGGTCTCCTCTCCCGCGTCCTCGGCTTTTTCTACCGGATCTTTCTCTCCCGCACGATCGGCGCCGAAGGTCTCGGGATCTATCAGATGATCTTTCCGGTCTACGGGATCTTTTTCTCCTTGTGCGCCGGCTCGATCCAGACTGCGATCTCCCGTTTCATCGCAGCGGAGCCGGAACATGCGAAGCGGACGCTTGTTTCCGGATTTCTCCTTTCCTTTTTCATGTCACTCTCCGCGGCCCTTATGATCCGACATTTTTCCGGATTTCTCGCGGGATCTGTCCTCATGGAACCGCGGTGCGCCCCGCTGCTCTCCGTCATGGCCTTTGCAATCCCCTGCACTTCCGTCCATGCCTGTATCTGCGGCTACTACTACGGAAAGGAAAAGGTGTCTGTCCCTGCAGCCGCCCAGCTCTTTGAACAGATGATCCGGATCTTTACGGTCTTTCTCCTGGCATCCATCTGGATCGAGAAGAAGATTCCAATCACGGTGTCGCTCGCGGTATTCGGCCTGGTGGCCGGAGAAGCAGGCTCTGCTTTGTTTGTCCTGATATTTTTTCTTCTTTTTCATGAATTTCATGGAAATAAAAGCAATTCAGCAGATCTCTCCGATCATGCCGCCCACAAACCTCATAAATTTCAAAGTACCGCAGATATTCCCGGACTCTGGGATTTCCTGGCTCCCATGAGTGCTCTCCTCGCTCTCGCCGTCCCGCTCATGGCCAACCGGCTGATCCTGAACCTCTTACAGAGCGCCGAGACGATCATGATCCCGGAGCGGCTCACTGTCTATGGTCTCACAAGGTCCCAGGCAGTCAGTACATACGGGACTCTCACCGGCATGGCAATGCCGTTTGTCCTCTTTCCCTCCGCTCTCGTAAACTCTCTGGCTGTGGTCCTGCTGCCGTCGACCGCCAGACACCAGTCTGCCGGAAACACCTCCGGCATCGCGGACGGGATCTCCATGTCCTTCCGCTACAGCCTCTACCTCGGGATCTTCTGCATCGGGGTATTCACGGTCTTCGGCGAAACTCTGGGGCTGCAGATATTTAAAAGCCAGAACGCCGGATCTTTCATTCAGATCCTCGCCTGGCTCTGCCCGTTTCTCTATCTTGCCACCTCGTCCGGCAGCATTTTAAATGGTCTCGGAAGAACGAAGCTCACATTTTTCCATCACCTGGTCTCGCTCCTCGTCCGCATCGCTTTCGTGTGGTTCGGGATCCCGGTGTTCGGGATCCGATCCTGCCTCTGGGGGATGTTAGCAAGCGAGGTTCTCCTCGCCCTGCTCCATATTCTGGCGCTCCGAAGGATCACTGCGTTTGAATGGAACGCATGGACCCTGATCGGAAAACCGGTTTTCTGCCTGCTCTGCGCGCTCTGGATCTTCCGCCTGTTCCCGGAGGACTTCCCGATCCCGTCCGGTTTTCCGGAATTTTTCCGCACTGCCGTCCGGATCCTCATCCTGTCAGCCGCCTACTTCCTGCTTTTGCTGTTTTTCCACAGGAAACCACAGCGCTCCGCTGCATAAGCCAAACAAACCATTCCGCTACTCGTCGAACTCCACCGTCACATAGTATCCGCGGTCGTTCTGGATGATGTCCTTCACGATGCCCTTTTTGCTCTTCAGCCGCTCCGTAAAACGGAACAGCCCCGACATGGCCACCGCCGGCTCGATCATGTAATTGACATTGACCGGTGTGACCGACTCGCTGACATCCACTTCCTGCCCGACCTCAACGAGGCCCGGGCGCTCCATTTTAAATACGATCTCTCTCATTTTTATCCTCTTTTCCTGATAAATACAATGGTTCTTCCGATACGCTTTTCTGACAAAAACAGATGCCGCCAGCCCGCTTTTGTCGCGTTCTCTGGCGGCATATAATCTTTTTTCTTAGTCAGACATGACTCCCATCTCTTTAAGATGCTGAGTAACCGTAAATTTATCCCAACGAAAATCCATTCTGCAGTTGAAATAACCGTTCTGCGAAGGTGTGTATCATCCAGCGACCATCATTTGCATGGACCTGGTTTCCTTATTACTTACCCTCGTAAATGATCGCGGAATCCACATCATACTTCTGAAGTTTCTCTCTCCCCTTTAATCCCGCAAGCTCCATCACGAAGCAGATTTTAACGACCTCGCCGCCGAGTTCCTCCACGAGCTTTGCGATCGCTTCCACGGTTCCGCCGGTTGCGATCAGATCATCGATGATCACGACCTTCTGACCCGGTTTGATGGAATCTTTATGAAGCTCGATCGTTCCGGTGCCGTACTCTAAGGCATACTCCATAGAAACAGTCTCTCTCGGAAGCTTCCCCGGTTTTCTCGCCGGGACAAAGGATTTTCCCATCTCATACGCGACCGGTGTTCCAAAAATAAATCCTCTGGACTCCGCGCCGACAACCACATCGAAATCCACGTTCTTCACCATCGCAAGGAGAGAATCGATCGCCAGCTTAAATCCATCCGGATCCTGTAAGATCGAGGTGATATCGCGGAAAATAATTCCCGGCTCCGGGAAATCCGGAATGCTTACAACATAATCTTCCAGCTTTTTCATAACTTTTCTGGTTCCTTTCTTTCTGACTCACTATTTCTGCAGCGATCCTGCTTTCATTTCAGCCAAATTTGTTGGCTTTTCATTTTCAGGATTACCGCTGATATTCTGTTTTCGCAGCAATCTGGTCCTTTTTCCAAAGGACCTCTATTGGCGGTTTCCGTTCTCTGACAGAAACTCTTTTTTATTTTATCACATGTGTATTTTTCTGGCAACCACGAGAAAAAGCCAAAACCTTAGTTGAACGCCCATCTTTTTTGTAGTATAATCGGAACCAGTTCCGATTTGCGTTGTTTGCCACCTAAAAGAGGTGGAAGTCTAATCTGACTGAAATAAAATATTACAGAAAGTTCAACGCCCGGCTGTCTTTTCCCATGCCAGGCTGTTGTTTAAATTGGTGAAGCAATCATGAAAATATCTACAAAAGGCCGTTATGCGCTCCGCATGGTCATCGACCTGGCGGAACACACCGAGGATGGGTTTATTTCCTTAAAGGATATCGCCGCCCGCCAGGGTCTCTCAAAAAAATATCTGGAGCAGATCGTCCCGCTCTTAAATAAGACCGGAATGCTCTCCACTACCCGCGGATACCAGGGCGGATACCGGCTCGCGAAAGCTCCGTCGGAATGTACGGTCGGTGAGATCTTAGAGACCACAGAGGGCAGTCTCGCCCCGGTCTCCTGCCTCGAGCACACTCCGAATCCCTGCGAGCGCTGCTCCGCCTGTGACACGCTCCCGGTCTGGGAAGGTTTAAACCGCGTCATCATGGACTACCTGGACGGCATCACGATCCAGACGATCCTGGACCAGAAACATGAGCTGGAGGAGAAACACAGACTGGCAGCGGAGGAGATCTTAAACAGTGTGAAGGGGCCATGCAAATCATAAGATTGGCAGCGCCGGTATCGGTCAGGTCTTCCACCTCATTAAACCTTCCACCAGCGTTTTCCTGAAGTTATACAGCCACAGCAAAACAGCAGCCACATGCACTTTTTTTGCGCACTGGCTGCTGTTTTTCGTTCACTTATTGAGGGGGAATATTATATTGGGAGTATTTTGCAAGGATCTTATGATCTCCGGGACGATTCCTGCCAGGCATTCATCGTCCCGTACCATTCTGTAAAAGCAGTGGATTATTCCTGTAATGTCTTAAATGCCTCGTCGAGATCCTCGATGATATCGTCGATGTTCTCAGTACCGATGGAGAGACGGATCGTGTTCTGCTTGATGCCCTGATCTGCAAGCTCCTCATCGTTTAACTGAGAGTGGGTTGTGGATGCCGGATGGATGACAAGGGATTTTACATCGGCAACGTTTGCGAGTAAGGAGAAGAGTTCCAGGTTATCAATGAACTTCTTCGCAGCCTCTGCACCGCCTTTGATCTCGAAGGTAAAGATGGAGCCGCCGCCGTTCGGGAAATATTTCTTGTAAAGTCTCTGCTGCTCCGGATCATCGGATACGGACGGATGGTTTACTTTTTCTACGAGCGGATGGTTGTTTAAGTACTCAACGACTTTTAATGCGTTCTGTACATGGCGCTCTACACGGAGGGACAGTGTCTCAAGTCCCTGTAAGAAGATGAATGCGTGGAACGGGGAGATCGTTGCGCCTGTATCACGAAGTAAGATCGCACGGATCTTTGTAACAAATGCTGCTCTTCCTGCTGCCTTTACGAAGCTTACGCCATGGTAGCTCGGGTTCGGCTCAACTAAGGACGGGAACTTTCCGCTTGCTTCCCAGTCAAAGTTTCCGCTGTCGATGATCACGCCGCCGATCGTGGTTCCGTGGCCGCCGATGAATTTTGTTGCGGAATGGAATACGATGTCTGCGCCGTACTCGATCGGTCTTACAAGGTACGGAGTCGCAAATGTGTTATCCACTACAAGTGGGATCTTGTGTGCATGAGCGATGGATGCGAGCTTCTCGATATCGACAACATCGGAGTTCGGGTTTCCGAGTGTCTCAACATGGATCGCTTTTGTGTTCTCCTGGATCGCATTCTCAACTTCCTCGTAGTTGAACGGATCAACGAAGGTTGCTGTCACACCGTACTCCGGAAGTGTATGTGCGAGGAGGTTGTAGGTTCCTCCGTAGATGTTCTTTGCTGCAACGATGTGGTCGCCTGCATGTGCAAGGTTTTCAAATACATAGGTTGCTGCCGCTGCACCGGATGCAACTGCAAGTGCTGCAACGCCGCCCTCAAGTGCTGCGATTCTCTTTTCAAATACATCCTCGGTCGGGTTTGTCAGTCTTCCGTAGATGTTTCCGGCATCGGTAAGTCCGAAACGTGCTGCTGCATGTTCGCAGTTTTTAAATACATAGGAAGAAGTCTGGTAGATCGGGACTGCTCTCGCATCTGTCACCGGATCCGGCTGTTCCTGTCCTACATGAAGCTGTAATGTCTCAAATTTGAAATGTCTCTCTGCTCTTGTCTTCTTTGCCATAGTATTTTCCTCCTCTTATCTCGGACCGGGATGTCTGTTTTTATGATGCATTCCCGTAAAAGTTTTCGTTTTTATCAACCAACATTTCCTATCTGGTTGCAAGGTAATCCTACCATAAATTGGAAATACTGTCTAATTGGAAGTACTCAATGCTTGCTATAGGTTTTAATTATATTGATTTGCTGCAGAACCGCTCCACGTCACCCCACCAGTGCTTGACGCACTCCCCAAGCATGCGCAGCCGCCTGCAACAATCTTTATTTTCCCGTACTTCACGTATGTTCCCCTCTCTGCATACTCTACCTATATATGTGAATTAAAAAGAGAGGTCATCTCCTGTTATGAAAAAGATCATGATCCCGACAATTCTCGCAGTTACCGCCGCTGCGCTTCTCTCCGGCTGCGGTCATGCTGCGGATTCTTCCCTCACACCCGTCACCTTAAACGAAGTCGCCCACTCCATCTTCTATGCGCCCCAGTATGCCGCCATCGAGCTCGGCTATTTTGAGGACGAAGGCATCGATCTCACTCTGGTAAACGGTGCCGGGGCGGACAAAGTCATGACGGCTTTGGTATCCGGAGACGCCGACATCGGATTCATGGGATCGGAAGCCAGCATCTATACTTATATCCAGGGCGATGAGGATTACGCCGTAAACTTCGCCCAGCTCACCCAGCGCGCCGGAAACTTTCTGGTCGGACGCACACCGGAAGCGGATTTCAAATGGGAATATCTCGTCGGAAAGAAGGTTCTCGGCGGCCGGGCCGGCGGCATGCCGGAGATGGTGTTTGAATATATCCTGAAGAAAAATGGGATCGATCCGAAAACCGATCTCTCCATCGACCAGAGCATCAGTTTCGGTCTCACGGCAGCGGCCTTCACAAACAACAGCGCCGACTACACGGTCGAGTTTGAGCCATTCGCGACCGCCCTGGAGCAGGAAGGAAACGGCTATGTCGTCGCCTCCCTCGGAAAAGACTCCGGCTACGTTCCCTACACCGCCTACAGCGCAAAAAAGAGCTATCTCGAAAAACATCCGGAGATCATCCAGAAATTCACAAACGCGATCCAGCGAGGTCTCGATTATGTGAACACCCACTCCGCTGAGGAGATCGCGGAGACGATCAGGCCGCAGTTTAAGGAGACTGATCCTGAAAAGATCGCGATCATCGTCGACCGCTACAAAGCACAGGATACCTGGAAGGAGAACACGATTTTCGAGAAAGAAAGCTTTGAGCTCCTTGAAAATATCCTGGAGGAAGCCGGGGAACTCGATACCCGCGTTCCGTATGAAGATCTTGTGAATACGGAATTTGCGAAGATGGCGGCGGGGAAATAAGCTGCTGCGCACGCTTCGCAAGTTTCCCCTTGTGATCGCGACAGCTGCCAAGGTCTCGCGCAAGCGCGGACTTTGGCTCGTTGTTCGCGCAAATAAAAGATCGAAGAAGTCTGAAATTTTGTAAGAATTCAAAGTTTCAGAAATCTTCGATCTTTTTATAATTCTACCCGTGAAAAGCCCACCATCCCGTCATCCACTTCATATAATCAGCAAATCCGGCAGTGTCCACATTCTGTGCCGCTATGACAGGGACATTTCCGACTTCTTCCCCGTTCAGGCGGTAACTTAAGGTTCCAAGCCGGTCCCCCGCCTTTACCGGGGCGTTTACGTCTTCCTCCAGCGTCAGTTCCCGCTCCATGCCGGAAAAATCCTCGCCGTGGAGCCCGAGATATGTAAAAGGTTCCCCGTAGGAAAGTTCCACTTCCGGTTCTTTTCCGCCGTTGACCGGGAGCTTCGGAAGCTCCGGAGGCGTCTCGTCCTTATAGAGCCTGCAGTTCCCATATCCATAATTTAAGAGCGTCACCGCATCTTTAAATCGTGCCTTGTAATCCGGCGCTGCCATGATCGCGGCGATGAGCTCCACACCGTCTTTCTTCGCCGTGGCGGAGAGACAGTATTTCGCGATGCTCGTGGACCCCGTCTTTAATCCTGTCACTTCAAAGTTCGTCGCCATCTTTAAAAGCTTATTCGTGTTGGAGAGGCCGAACTCCTTTGATCCCTGTTTGGTCACATGGGTGATGTTTTCCATCCAGATCGTCGTGTAGTTCGTGATCTGCGGATATTTTGTGATGAGTTCCCGGGACATCAGTGCAATATCCCGCGCGGTCGTCACATGTTCCGGGGAATTTGTGAGTCCGCAGCAGTCGATGAATTTTGTGTGCTCCATCCCCAGTCCTTTCGCCCGCTCATTCATCATCTTCACAAATGTCCCCTCATCTCCGCCGACAAACTCCGCCATCGCCACCGACGCGTCGTTCCCCGATGCGATAACGATGCACTTGATCAGTGTCTCCACCGTCTGGATCTCGCCTTCCTCCAGAAACACCTGCGACCCACCCATGGATTTCGCGTGGGCACTCGTCACCACCTCATCCGTCAGATGGATCTTCCCGGACTGCAGGGCATCGAAGATCAGGATCAGCGTCATGATCTTCGTGACACTCGCCGGGTTTCTCGGCTCATCCGCGTTCTTCTCACAGATCACGGTCCCTGTGGACGCCTCCATGAGGATTGCGGACGGGGCTGTGATCTCCGGGCCGGGATCGGCTCCCGCCGCAGTTTTCGCTATAATCCGTCCACTCTCCGCTATTTTGCTGTTTCCTGTCCCCGCATATCCGTTTACCGGTCCCATCATCACCAGGATCCCGGCCATGATCCCGCAAAAGATCCTTTTTCCAGCTCTCATGCTTTTTCTCCCGCCCAGCCTGCTCTCACGCAGGATTTCTCCATATAAAATATGGAGCGGACATTCCTTATTATGCCACTGCTTACAAAATGCTTAATTTTTGTATTTTCCATAGCGGCGAACATGCGGTTGTGTTATGATAGAAGTAATAAAATCCTTATTGATTACAAGAGGTGATACTTTGGAATACAACAACGATTTTGAGAGACGCCGCGCATATATTTCAAGCCGCGAAAAGATGCGGAAACGACGCCGGACCGTTTATCTTACGATCCTTTTTATGGTCCTCGCTGCTCTGTTCCTTCTGGTCGGCGGCGGGATCCTTATAAAAAAACATGGCGGGCTTCCCGGACTTGCGAAAAAGGAGACAGAAACTTCCTCCGATCCTTCCTCCGGAAACGGAGAGACAAACGTTTCACTGGCGGAGAGCGGATCCGATGGAGATGCATCTTCCGAAACGCCTTCCTCCACAGCTCTGACAGCCGCCTACACTACCGGCGATGCTGCGCTGGACGAGATCTTAAACAGCGCCCATGCAAAATTTGTTACCTACGATTACGATGCCGCCCTTGAGATCCTGGACTCGGCGACAGATTATGCCGAAAACGAGGATGTAAAGGCATTGATCGCGTCCTGCGAAGAGACAAAAGCCACCCTGGTTCCTGCTGATGTGAATAAGATCACCCACATCTTTTTCCATTCCCTCATCATGGACAACTCCAAAGCGTTTGACGGGGATGCCGATGAAAGAGGCTACGATCAGGTGATGACGACAAAAAGTGAGTTCTTAAAGATCCTGGACTCCATGTACGCAAAAGGCTATGTTCTCGTGAAACTTCACGACATTGCGCATGAGGAGACCGATGAAAACGGCAATGCAAAAATGGTGCCGGGAACGATCCTGCTGCCGCCTGGAAAGATCCCATTCGTCATGTCGCAGGATGATCTCTGCTACTATGAGTACATGACCGGCGACGGTTTCGCGAGCCGGATGATCGTCGGGGAAGACGGGAAACCGACTTGTGAGATGGTGATGGATGACGGTTCCGTGTCCGTCGGCTCCTACGATCTCGTCCCGCTTCTGGAAGACTTTATCACGGAGCACCCGGACTTCTCCTACCGAGGTGCAAGAGCCGTCCTCGCTTTCACAGGATATCAGGGTGTCCTCGGATACCGGACAGACCCGTCCTATGAGACTACGAATCCCAACTATGAGGCCGATAAGGAGACGGTCCGCCAGGTTGCGCAGTGTCTCCGCGACAGCGGCTGGGAGCTCGCCTCCCACAGCTGGGGACATATCAACTTCGGAAAGCGCTCCTTTGAAGATGTGAAGACCGATTCCGATAAATGGGCGTCCCGCGTGGAATCCCTGATCGGAAAGACCGATATCCTGCTCTATCCGTTCGGCTCCGATGTCGGCGACTGGCACCCGTACACATCTGAAAATCAGAAATACGAGTATCTCCACCAGCTCGGTTTCCGCTACTTCTGCAACGTGGACTCCAGCCGGTACTGGGTACAGTTCGGACCGGATTATCTGCGTCAGGGACGCCGGAATATTGATGGCTACCGGATGTACTATGACCTCCCGGAGACGAATCCGACGAAAGATCATCTGAGCGATCTCTTCGATGTGTCGGAAGTGTTCGACCGCGAGCGGCCGGTTCCGGTGGCACCGATGAACTAACATAAAAAACAGACTCTTTCCTCCTGAAAATCGAGAGTAAGAGTCTGTTTTTTATTTCCATTGGAATCCAATTTTCTGCCTGTCAAATTTCCTTAGAACTGCACGATCTCCTTGATCTCCTCCGCCGGCTCAACGCTCTCCGCGTAGAGGACCGGTCCGACGCCGTCGTAGTCCTGCCAGAACTCGTAAGCGATCTTCGCGCGGACTTTGACCCACTGCTTTGTCTCAAGGTTTCTCGCCTCACGCGCCTTGCAGATGAAGCCCAGGAATGTCATATCCGCCTCGCAGCATGTCATCGCCATACGGCCCGGAACAAAGTAGTTCTTCGGGAATTCCGGGGATTTTAATACCATTCCGGTAAACTCCACGACCTTTCCCTCGTAGCGGTCTTTCTTATCCAGCGCATCGATATACCAGATACCGAAATCCTTCGGATCGATCTTGATCACGTCCGCTTTCATATCGTACGGAAGATCCTCTTCCAGGACTTCCTGCTCGATCTCGCCTTCCGCGTCCTCGAAGATCAGCTCTGCCTGCGGGTTTAACGCCTTTAATCCGCGGCGGTAGCGGGTGATGTTCTCGTCGCTGACTTCATCGCAGCGGTTCATGATCACAAGCTCAGAGTGTTTGACAAGAAGCGCAAGGAGCGGCTTCATGTTGTTCAGATAAAGATCAAAGGTAGAACCGTCAATGATCGTGATCTGCTGGAAGAGCTCCCAGGTATCCGGCAGCTGCAGCTGATCCTGCGGCCACATTCCGTTCCACTCGATGAGGACACGGTCCGGGTCATAGAGCGCTTCGATCCGGCCGTAGAAGTCTTCATCCATCTCGGAGACATCTTCAACCGTCACGATCTTCGTTCTTGTCTTCTTTAAGATCTCCTTATCATACTCCGTATCTCCCTCTTCGCAGAGGATCAGGACTGTTGTTCCGTCGGCCTGGAAATAGTCCTGCTGTAAGGTATTTGTGATAAACTGGGTCTTTCCTGCTTCCAGAAAGCCATTGATGACAAATACCGGCATTTTTTCCTGCTGTTTCAATGCTTTATTCTCCTATCTGATTGTATGACAGAAGCTTTTCGCGAGATCCTGGTGACGCAAAAAGCTCCTGTCGTTTTTATTTCCTGTAATCGTAACTGTTCAGTGCTCTCACAGCTGCGGGCATTCTTTCATATCCGTGTCCGGCACATGCCTGACACTGCGCATTCGTCTCTTAAGCCTCGAATGCTTTCTTTAACTCGTCTTCCTTTAAGTTGGAACCGATCACGCACACTTTACCTGTGTAGATCGGAGCGCCTGTGCGGACTTCCGTCTCCTCCGGAACGAGATCAAAGTAGTACCAGGTTCCGTCTGCATCCGGGAGCATTCCCTTTGCACGGAGAACCTGACCGTATTTCTCAGAATGAGCAAGCTCCTGTAACAGGGACTCAAGTTTCTCCTTTGTGATCGTGCGGTTTGTCTCAAGACCCCAGCTTGTGAATACCTCATCGGCATCATGGTCATGGTGGTGATGGTGATGATGACCACAGCCGCACTCGCCGTCATGATGATGATGCTCGTGCTCATCCTCGTCGTCATCATCGTCATGGTGATGATGGTGATGACCGCAGCCGCACTCCTCGTCATTGTCATGGTGATGATGGTGCTCATGCTCGTCCTCATCGTCATCGTCGTCATGGTGATGATGGTGGTGGCCACAGCAGCACTCCTCGTCATCGTCATGATGGTGGTGATGACCTTCTTTTACTTCCTCAAGAAGCTTCTCTGCCATATCATCGGTCGGTTTCTCGATGATCGCAAGAAGCTGCTCACCGGTCAGCTTGTCGATCGGAGTTGTCACGATTGCTGCCTTCGGGTTCTTCTCACGGATCATCTCAACGCACTGTGCAACCTTGTCAGCGTCAGCGACATCGGTACGGCTTAAAACGATCGTTCCGGCGCTCTCGATCTGGTTGTTGAAGAACTCACCGAAGTTCTTCATGTACATCTTGCACTTCTGTGCGTCAACAACCGTAACAGAACCGTTTAATACAACGTCGATCTCGCCTGCAACGTCGCATACTGCCTTCATGACATCAGAAAGTTTGCCGACGCCGGACGGCTCGATAATGACACGGTCCGGGGTGTATTTTGTGAGGACTTCATTTAAGGAACGTCCGAAATCACCAACTAAGGAACAGCAGATGCATCCGGAGTTCATCTCACGGATCTCAATTCCGGAATCCTTTAAAAATCCGCCGTCGATTCCGATCTCACCAAATTCATTCTCGATCAGGACTACTTTCTCGCCCGCGATCGCTTCTTTCAGAAGCTTCTTTATAAATGTTGTTTTTCCGGCTCCGAGGAAACCGGAGATAATATCGATCTTTGTCATAATGACACCTCTTTCTTGTCACCTGTGCCATGTTTCTGTAGTTCTGACAGGTCTGTTTTCCGGTGTTTCTTCTCATCCGCAGACCGGAACACATGCCGCAGTTTTCAGATCACTGCGAATCCGTCTTCTCATAGCACTTTCATTTTTCGTTACCATTTACTAACTTTAACACATTTTCCCGCAAAGTCAAGTACTGCCGCTTTCCTTTGTTTTTCGGAAAGCGGCAGTATCTGAGATTTTTTCTCATTATGAAGTTTTCCGCAGATCTGCGCATCTGTCTGCGCTGACCGGAAGAAAGCATATCTTTCTTACCGCACCTTCTGCTTCAGGATCTGCACGATGCAGAACACCCCGAACATCACGAGATTGACGACCACCACACTCGCTCCTGCCGGGATCGAATATACATAGGAAAGAACGAGTCCGATGAAGAAACACACCACCGACACGACGCCGGAGGAAACGACCACACCGAAAAAGCTCTTAAAGATCCGCATGGAGGTCAGCGCCGGGAAGATCACAAGACTCGAGATCAGCATGGCGCCCATCATCCGCATTCCGAGGACGATCGTAATCGCAGTAAGGACCGCGATCAGAAGGTTATAGGCCGACACGCGCACGCCGGTCGCCTTTGCGAAGCTCTCATCGAACGTCACTGCAAAGACCTTATTATAACAGATCACAAACATTCCGAGGACGATCACGGAGAGCACCACGCTCAGATACATGTCCTCACGGCTCATGGCGAGGATACTTCCGAACATGTAGCTGCTCACATCGGTCGTCATTCCCGTTGTCAGGGAGGTCACGATAATACCGATCGCCAGGGAACCTGCAGAGATCATCGCGATCGCCGCGTCACTCTTGATCTTTCCGTTTCCCGTGATCCGAAGGAGCAGGACCGCTGCGGCTGCGACAACCGGGATCGACACCGCGAGAGGCGCCCAGTTAAACGCCACTGCGATCGATAAGGCACCGAACGATACATGGGACAGTCCGTCACCGATCATCGAATATCGTTTTAATACAAGGCTGACGCCTAAAAGCGACGCGCACAGAGAGATACAGATCCCGCCGATCATCGCGCGCACCAGAAACGGATAGGAAAACATTTCCTGTAAAAGTCCCATTTAGCTCTCACCTCCGAGGAATTCTCTTCCAAATTCCGATTTTTTATACTCTTCCACAGTCCCGTAGAACTGGACTGTCTGTTTCAACTGTAAGATCTTGTTCGCCTGCGTCACGATGTTCCCGATATCATGGGAGACCATCAGGACTGCGACCTTTTCATCTCTGTTCAGATGGCGGATCACCGCATAGAAATCCTGGGTCGATGCCGGATCGAGACCGGTGATCGGCTCGTCTAAGATCAGGAGCTTGTCGGTCGCGCAGAGCGCTCTCGCGATCAGTGTTCTCTGTTTCTGGCCGCCGGAGAGATCCCGGTAGCAGCTTTTTTTCAGATCCGTGATCCCGAGCTTTTCCATGTTGATCTGTGCGATCTTCCGCTCCGCCGCAGAATAGAACGGGCGGTTTCCGCGCTTTCCGAGACAGCCGGAAAGTACGACCTCCTGGACCGTCGCCGGGAAATCCTTCTGCGCCGGCGTCTGCTGCGGGAGATATCCGATGCCGGACCGTTTTAACTCGTCCGCGATCGTGAGGACTCCCCCGGTCGGCTTTAAGAGCCCTAAAAGTCCCTTCATCAGCGTACTCTTTCCGGATCCGTTCTCACCGACGATACAGAGATAATCCCCGGGAACGATCTCCATGGACACGTCCTTCACCACATCGTAATTTTCATATCCAAAGTCCACATGTTCACATTTTAATAAAGGCTGGTTCATCGATAAAGTCCTTCCCGTAAATTCACAACATTCTGTTCCATCAGCTGCAGATAGGTAACGCCGCTCTCAAATTCTCTCCTCGTCACGTTGTGGCAGGAGTGGAATAATAACGGCTTCGCTCCGGTCTCCTCACTGATGATCTCCGCCACCCGGTGGCTGGAAAGCTCCAGATAGTAGACCGCCGGGATCTGTTCCTCCCGCACTTTGTCGATCAGATAAGCGATCGTCTTCGCGCTCGGCTCCGTGTCGGACGAACAGCCGGAAAAGGCTGCCCGGTAGCGGAGTCCGTAGGTGTCCGCAAAATAGCGGAGTGGGAACTTATCCGCCATGACGATCAGGTCAAGATCCGCACCGTCCACGACATCCCGGAATTCCTGGTTGAGATTCTTCAGCTTCCCGAGGTAATCCGCCTCATTCGCCTGGAAAACCGCCGCATCCGCCGGATCCATCTCCTCCAGCGTATCCGCGATCACCTGCGTGATCTTCATGGCATTCACCGGAGACGTCCAGATATGCTCGTCATACTCGATCTCGTAGGCATGGTCGTCGTCCGCATGGTCATGGTCCTCCGTATCGTGGTCATGATCTGCATGGTCACCGTCTTCCTCGTCATGATGCGCATGATCATGTCCATGATCGTCGCCGGAATCTTCCATTCCTTCCACGATTTCCTCCTGAACGACATCGACATAGTCCATCATCGTGATGACCTTCAGGTCCGGGGCATCCAGGGATCCGAGCACCTGTGTCACCCACTGTTCCATCGTTCCGCCGTTGCAGATCAGAAGATCCGCATTCTGGATCAGTCGGATATCTGCAGGCGTTGGTTCAAACGAGTGGCTGTCCTGACCGGCAGGGATCACCATGGAAAGATCCACGGCGTCACCGGCGATCTGTCTTGCGAAATCATAATACGGAAACAAGGTCGTCACAACCTTCAGCTTCCCGTCTCCTGGAGTTCCCACATTCCCGTGTGTGTCCCTGACAGAAGCACACCCGGTCAGGGAACCAAAAAGAAACATCGCTGCAATGAGCCATGCTTCCACCCGTTTTCGTCTTGTTTTCTTAAAATATTTCAATCTGTCTCCTCCGGTATCATCACCCGACTATCTCTTTTAAGATATCCTGCGGCTTTTCAAGCAGAAATTCCGGATGAAATGCGGCAAGTTCCTCACGCCCCCGGAATCCCCAGAGAACTCCAACGGTCGTCATCTTCGCATTCTTTCCGGTTTTCATATCCGTGTTCGTGTCACCAAAATACAGGCACTCCGACGGATCTGCGCCGCAGAGTTTCGCCGCCTTCAGCGCCCCTGACGGATCCGGCTTCTTCGGGACACCTTCCTGCTCCCCGATCACTGTGTCGAAATAGTTTGTTCCGAACACGTATTCCACCGTCTTTTTCGCCTGAGCGTCCGGCTTATTGGACACGACCGCGATCTTAAGACCGAGTTCCTTCGCTCTCGCCGTGAGCTCCATGATCCCATCGTAGGGATGCATCTCATAGTTACAGTATTTTCCGAAAATCTCCATATATACAGGTAAGATTGCCTCGTAATGCGCTTCGTCCGTATCTCCGCAGGCAGCCAGAGAACGCTTCATCTGCATCTTATATCCATCCCCGACGATCGTCTTCATCTGAGTCTCCGTCAGAGGACCGAGCCCGAACTTCTCAAGAGCGAGGTTCGTGCAGTAGGTCAGCGCATGGATCGAATTTACCAGTGTTCCATCGAGATCAAAGATCAGACACTTATATTTCATATCTGCCTCCATCAACGCAAAAGTGAATCCAAAAAGGCGGTCCGTCTGCCCTTATTCCGGGCAGAAAATTCCATAAAACCGCCGGTTTCATCGAAATTGAGTCATCCACAAAACTGTGCCACTCATTTTATCACAAACCCGAAAACTTGACAACACTTTTCTATTTCCCCTCTGAAAAGTAACCCCAAAATTTCCTGCCTGTGAGAGCTCCCGCCGCATTTTTGCCGCCTTTTCACTCTCTATTTTGCCACTTTTTATTGACTCTTTTCTGTTTCCATATTAGGATATAGATAAGTTCGTAGAAAAACGGCAGATTTCATATTTTTTATATGCAGTCTGATACCGGAAAAGGAAATCCCAGGAGGTATTTTTCATGAAAAAGATCTGTATCGCAGCTCTCGCTGCAACTCTGGCACTCGGAACAATGATCACAGCACAGGCTGCTGACACAACAGAGCCGACTTATCCTAAACAGTACCGCAGTATAAACGGCGGTCGTCTCCGCGGCTTAAAATCCCCGGCTGGCGGTGCATGGGAAGAGCTCGCTGACGGAAACTGGAAATATCATTTCGCAGAAGGTCTCGAAGCAACTGACTACTGGCTGGAGATCGATGGGACCTGGTACTATTTCGGTCATGACAACATCATGCAGACCGGCTGGGTAAAGGATGACGGCAACTGGTACTACATGGATCTTGAGACCGGCGCTCTCTTTACAGGATGGCATGAGATCAGCGGCAAATGGTACTACTTCCATGAGGAAGGCGACGGATTCAAGGGAACTCTCATGGTTGACTGTGTAACTCCGGACGGACACACGGTTGATGTAAATGGAGCTCTTGTAGAATAAAAAAAGGAAAAAATTGATCAAAACCGCTTATGGATCCGGAAATCCGTAAGCGGTTTTTTCATGTTATAATTATGAATTCAGCCGGTATCCCGCTCCCCAGACCGTCTCGAGGATCTTCGGATTTCTCGCATCATCCTCGATCTTCTCCCGGATCCTGTTCACATGGACTGACACAGCCGCCGCGTCCGAGACGTAATCGTATCCCCAGACCGCCTCAAAGAGACGCTCCTTTGAAAATACGACATTCGGATTCTGCGCCATGAACCTCAGAAGCTCAAACTCAGCGACATTCCCGGCTTTTTCTCCATGGTTCTCCCTCTTTCATAACTTCCCGACCGGAATTTCCGGACCGGAACCTTTGCGCGCCTCTCGGGCCGCTGCTGCCATCTCTGTCAGTCTTGAAGCGGCTGCCCCGCAGAGGATTCCAATGACAGCCCCGGCCAATACATCCGTCGGATAATGGACATACAGATACAGTCTCGAAAATGCGATCAGGCATGCGACGGCCCCAAAAGCCACACCTGTTTTTCTCTTCTTCATAAACCAGGCGGCTGACGCTGCAGCAAAGGATACCGCCGTATGTCCGGACGGAAACGAATAATCTTCCGGTCTCGGGATCAAAAGGATTCTCGCCGGATCTGAAGTAAACGGACGCGGTCTTGCGACCAGAGGTTTCAGAATCACATTGCAGCTCAGTACCTCAAAGACCAGTGCTGTCAGAATGCAGATTCCAAATGTTCTCGTCTTTTTATATAAAGTAAAAACAAGTCCTGCCGCGATCCAGAAGATGCCGCAGTTCCCGAGAGCGGTGACTGCAGGCATAATCTGATCCATAAGATCCGACTGAAATACCGACTGGATCCCGTTTAAGATATCAAACTCCCATCCCATACTGCTTTCCTCTCTTTCTGAATATGATCTGATGCTGCATGATCCAGCTGAACAGGAACATGGTACATTCCGTCATGAACTTTGCCACGTAGAGAGGAATTCCTCCCCTCACAAGGATCCCGAGGATCATGCTGTCCAGGATCAGGTTTCCGGCTGCCAGCGCTGCATATTTAAGAAATGACTCCCGACTCTCTCCAGTCCGGAACACCCGGCGGCAGTTCATTTCATAATTATACACGGCGCTGAACATTCTTGCAAACAGATTAGCCGCGTAAATTCTTAAAGGGGATCGCAGACTTTTTTACTCGTACCGCAGCGCGTCGATCGGATTCGCCTTTGCGGCCTTCGATGCCGGATAGATTCCAAAGAAAATTCCGACAACCGCCGAAAATGACACTGCAAGAATGATGATCCCCGGCCGGATCACGACCGGGAGTCCAAACGCGGCACCTCCCGCCGTCACAACGGTCACGGCAAGTACGACGCCGATGATCCCGCCTAGGGCGGACAGGATCGCCGACTCCGTGAGGAACTGGATCAGGACATCCCTGGTCCTCGCGCCCAGCGCTTTCCGGATCCCGATCTCCCTGGTCCTCTCCGTGACGGACACCAGCATGATGTTCATGATCCCGATCCCGCCGACGATCAGGGAGATCGCCGCGATCCCGCCGACCGCCATGGAAAGTCCTCCCATCATGCTGTCAATGCTTCCCATCTCATCCGCCACCGTGTTCGTATAGAAATCTCCTGCGTTCCGTCCTTTTAATTTTCCGAGATACGCGGTCAGGCGGGACATGAGATCCGCCATATCGGTTCCTTCTTTTGCATATAAGCGGCAGTAATAAAACGAGTCATTCGGCCAGGTGAGCAGCGTGTACGGAATGTATGCGGACCCTGTATCGCTGGAACCGCCCATCAGCAATTTCTGAAACGCGCTCATCTCCTTTTTATAGACGCCGACCACGGTATAGAGGTCCGTGTCCCCGTAGATCGTCGTCCGGAATGTCTTTCCGACCGCATCCTCCGTTCCAAAGAGTTTTCCGGCGCTCTCCGCCTCCATCACCACGTTTTTCTTTCTTCCAAGGATATCACTCTCGTTTAAATACCGTCCGGCAACCATCGTCACCGGCTGTACTTCCTGATAATCCCGGTCGACTCCCTGAAGATCAAATTTCATGGAAGTCCGACCCACGCGGACATCCGGACTCACACTCGCATAACTGTCGATATATGCGATCTCGTCTGCAAACACTTCCCGGATCTTCTCCAGGTCATCCAATGTGAAATAATCGCTGTCCCGCACGTCCTCGACCCAGTATCCGATCGACACGACTGCCTGCGTCGTTCCCGCATCCTTGTAGAGATCCGCAAACAGTCCCCGCATGGTGTCTCCGATGGAGACGATCGAGATGACGGAGCCGATCCCGATGATGATGCCGAGCATCGTCAGAAAGGAACGCATCTTGTTCGCCATGATGGCATGGAACGCCATGACCATATTTTCCCCTAACATGAACTCACCCCGCTCTCTGTTCCGGCTGCCTCCCGGAAATGTCGGTAGAGGCCCTTCATGTGGAGTTCCCCGCTCCCCTTTGTCGAATTCTCATTGATCTCATCTTTGATGATCTGTCCATCGGAAAAGTGGATGATCCTGTCCGTGAAGGCGGCAATGTTTTCCTCGTGGGTGACAACGATCACCGTGGCTCCAGCATTGTGGAGCTCCGCAAAGATCTCCATGATCTCGATCGATGCCGCCGTGTCGAGGTTTCCCGTCGGCTCATCCGCGAGGATCAGCGGCGGTTCGTTTGCGAGAGCTCTGGCGATCGCCACGCGCTGTCTCTGTCCGCCGGACATCTCGTTCGGCATGTGACCGGCACGTGCGCCAAGTCCCACACAATCTAAAAGTTCCATGGCACGCTCCGTCCGTTTTTTCTTCGGGATCCTCGCATAAGTCATCGGCAGCTCCACATTTTTTAATGCCGATGTGCGTGAGATCAGATTGAAGGACTGGAATACGAAACCGATCTTTTTGTTTCTCACCGCTGAGAGTTCATCCGGCGACAGCGCCGCCGTGTCGATCCCATCCAGATAGTAATGACCGAGTGTCGGGCGGTCGAGACAGCCCAGAATGTTCATCAGGGTGGATTTTCCCGATCCGGAATGGCCCATGATCGCCACAAATTCCCCGCGGCGGATCGTCAGGTTGATCTTTTTTAATCCCAGGACCCGGATCGCGCCCGTGTCATAGATCTTCACGAGATTTTCCAGGCGGATCAGCTCGTCCGTCACATTTTCCGTAAGCCAGGCAGCTCCTCTCCATTTTTCAAACATCTCTTATTCCCCCTGTTTTGCCGCTGAATTGACAGCCATTCCTTCCGGATACTGCTCTCCCGGCTCCGCGATCAGAAGCGAATTTTCGTCCAGCGCATGGCCCTCCTGCGGGATGATCTCCGCCTCCACATCTCCTTCCACGCCGATGGTGACCGGAACCCAGGAGACGACCCCGTCCGTGAGCTCCTGGACATAAGCTGTCCCGTCTTTCTCCATGACTGCCGACACAGGGACTGTCAGGGCGTTTTCCGATTCTTCCAGCACGATCGAAGCGCGGGCGGTGATCCCGGCGATCAGCTTCGTATCGCTGTCTGTGATCCGGATCGTTGTCGGGATGACACGTTCGGTGGATCCGCCGCCTTTTTCCTCTCCGGTCGGGGAGATCGAGTCGACAACTCCGTGAACCGTCCCGCCGTTTAAAATGTCCGCTGATATCTCCGCCTCCTGTCCGAGTGCGACTTTTCCGATCGAGTATTCGCTGACTTTGATCTCAAGTTCCAGCTGGTCGAGGTTTTCGATCACGAACAGCGGGGCATCGTTCTCCATCTTGTCGGCAAAGCGTCCGACTTTCGTATTTACGCGGACCACGGTGCCGTCGATCGGCGCTTTCAGCACGGTGTCCTCCAGGGATTCCATCGCTTTCTCGTAGTCATATTTTGCCTTTTCGATCTGGAGGCGGTAGGAATCGTCCGCGACGGCTGTCCCATTCTTCACGGTATAGGAGTCCCGCTCGCGTTTCGCGTCATTGAGTCCGTTTTCCGCAGTCTCAAGGTCTACTTTCGGCACGCTGCCGCCGTCATAGAGTGCTTTTGTCCGGTCGTAGTTCGCCTGTGCGGTGTTCAGGTCCTGTATGGCTTTCGCGTAGCCGTTTCGTGCTTCTTTGTCTTTCTCCGCGCAGGTGCTCACTGCGAGATCGTAATCGTTTTTTGCGATATCTGCCGTTTTTCTTACATCGGAGTCATCGAGGACTGCCAGTGTCTGTCCTTTTGTGACTTTGTCCCCTTCTTTTACCGGGATCTCCAGGATCTCCGCATGGAGGTTGGAAACGACGTCCACGCTGTCGGTCCCGGATACCGGGCCGGTGACGGAGAGGCGGTTCTGGATCGTTTTTCTCACAGGGTTTACGGTGTCCACCACCGGGACCATGTCTTTTCCGCCGCCGAGGATCTTTCCGGCTGCGATCCCAAGGACCAGGATGACGGCTGCCGAAACGGCGATCTTCTTTTTCTTTCCACCTTTTTTCTTTTTTGGTTCTTTTTTTCCGCTCATCAGAGCTTCCAGTTCCTGATCGAACTCATCAGGTGAGATTTTTTCTTCACTGCTCATGGTTTACTCCCTTGGTGTTTGTGTTGTTTTTTATACTAAGGAGTAGTATAGCAGGGAAAGCTTGCGTTTTTTGGACTTCTGTCTTTCGGTTTTCTTGCGGAATTTTTACGGTTTTGGGGGGATTGGCGAAGGGTACGCGCAGGCCACCCACCAGGTATGGGTGCCGGGATTTTCGGGGCGGTTCCTCTAGGCTTGCGAAAGAATGCTAAGGGCGGAGGTGCGGGGACACAACTCGCTTCGCTCAGACAAGTGTCCCCGCACCTCCAACGCATTCTTTTGCGAGCCAAGAGGAAGCCAAGCCCCGCAAATATGCACCCGTGCCTGGTGGGTGGTCTGCGCTGGCGCTGGACGGGGTGAGAGATTGATGGATATCGGTTCACGTGTGCAGATATGGATTCATATTTTATAATAAATACTGTTTGTGAGGTGTCCATGACTCCGAAGTTGGAAGTGAATGGGGTGGATTTCTCCTATCATACGTTAGAGGGAGAGACGAAGGCCCTTTCTGATATATCGTTTCATGTGAACAGTGGGGAGTTTCTTTGTATTGTCGGGCCGTCGGGGTGTGGGAAGTCTACGCTGCTTTCGCTGCTTTCCGGGCTTCTGGCGCCGGAGCGGGGGGAGATCCTTCTGGATGGGATCCCGGTCGCGAAGGGATCGTCCGGGATCGGGTATATGCTGCAGCGGGATCATCTGTTTGAGTGGCGTACGATTTTTTCAAATGCTTCTCTCGGGCTTGAGGTTCAGGGGAAGTGTGATCCCGGGCATATTGGGCGGCTGAGAGAGCTTCTTGATGCGTATGGGCTTCAGTATTTTTATGACGCAAGGCCGTCCGAGCTTTCCGGCGGCATGCGGCAGCGGGCGGCGTTGATTCGGACACTGGCGCTGGAGCCGGATCTTCTGCTTCTCGATGAGCCGTTTTCTGCTCTTGATTACCAGACAAGACTCTCCGTCTGTGATGATATCAGCTCGATCATCCGCAGCCGGAAAAAGACGGCGATCCTGATCACGCACGATCTCTCCGAGGCCGTCAGCGCGGCAGACCGGATCCTGGTCCTGACGAGCCGGCCCGGGCGGATCAAGGGGGAGCTTCTGATCCGTTTTCCGAATCATGAGACGAGTCCTTTGAAGCGGCGGAATTATCCGGAGTTTTCTTCTTATTTTAATGAATTGTGGAGGATTCTTGGAAATTCAGGGGAAGGTGATGAGATGGCTTTGGACGGAAATGATCGGAAGTATGGGGGTCTTCCTCTAAAGGATGAAAATGACGGACCGAAATGTGAGATCGGAGGTGGAGCGGATGAAATTTCATGATATCGCTTCTTTTCTTTTTTTCCGGCGGCGGGGTGCGATCCCCACGGAAGCGCTCTCCGTCTCTCCCGCCCAGCATCGCTATCTGGAACAGGAACGGCGGATCCGCAGACAGATTTTTGCCTGCCGGGTCTTGTTTCTGATCCTGTTTCTTGTTTCCTGGGAAGTCAGTGCCCGCATCGGGATCCTGAATGATTTTATTTTCAGTTCTCCGTCCCGCGTGCTCTCCTGTTTTCTTTCCATGGCGGCGGACCGGACGATCTTTTATCACACGGGGATCACGATTCTTGAGACGATGCTCAGCTTTTTTCTCGTGACATGCATCGGGATCTTCGGTGCGGTGGCGCTCTGGTCCAGCAGGCGGCTGGCAAAGATCCTGGAGCCGTATCTTGTCATGCTGAACAGCCTGCCGAAGTCCGCCCTCGCCCCGGTCCTCATCGTCTGGCTCGGCAACAACATGAAAACGATCATCACGGCGGCCGTCTCCGTGGCGGTCTTCGGCTCGATCTTAACGCTCTACAACGGCTTTCTCTCCATGGACCCGGATCAGATCCGGCTGATCTACACACTCGGAGGGAAGCAGAAAGATGTCCTCACAAAGGTCCTGCTGCCAGGTTCTGTCCCTCTCATCATCAGCAACATGAAGGTCAACATCGGTCTCTGTCTCGTCGGCGTCATCATCGGGGAATTTCTCTCCGCACAGGCAGGCCTCGGCTTTCTCATCATCTACGGCAGCCAGGTCTTCAAACTGGACCTCGTGATCCTGTCTATCGTGATCCTGTGTGTGCTGTCGGCGGTGCTGTATCAGGCGGTGACGATACTGGAGAAAAGGTGTGTGCGGCATCATTAAGTCGAATGTACGCAACATTTAACGCAGGAATTTCCTGTTTTGATTTTCTTAATCCAGGGACTCCCGGTAGAATCCTCCGTAGAAGTTCTCCGTCTTAAATACGTTGATGATCACATGCTCATCCACATCCTGGATCAGCTGGACGATATCGTTGATCTCATAGGAAGAGATCACGGTGTGGAGCAGATACATCTTTTTGTGGCTGTAACCGCCGATCGCTTCCACACAGGAAATTCCGTGGTGGTACTGGCTGACGTACTTTTTCATGATCTCCTCCGCCTTCTCGGTCGTGATCTGTAAGGTCACACGGTCGTAGCGGTGATGGAAGGTGGAGATCATCTTTGTGGAAATGAACTGGAACAGGATCGAATAACCTGCATATTTCCATCCGAACATGTATCCGAAGATCACAAGGATGCAGACATTTCCCATGAACACGTAATTCCAGATCGACTTTCCTGTCTTATTTGAGACATAAAGTGCGATAAAGTCGGTACCGCCGGTCGATGCATTTCCTTTCAGTGCGAGAACAACAGAGAGTCCATAAAGAACACCTCCGAAGATCACATTCAGGGTCAGGTCATCAAACAACGGGGTATAATGGCAGACTTTTAAGAAAAAGCTGGCGAAAAATACCTGTAAAAGTGAAAATACGGTAAATTTCACGTTAATGCTGCGGCAGCACATGAGTGCGACCGGGAGATTCAGGACAACTAACGCCAGGGAAGTCGATACGGAAAATCCGTACAGCTCGGCAATTCGGTCGATCAGGATCGCAAGTCCTGTAAATCCGCTGGACAAAAGTCCCGCCGGACGGATAAACGCTAGGATCACATAGGACTGCAAAAGGGCTGATGCCAGAACTGCCACAAAAGAAATCGCACAGCGGAATGCGAAATTTTTCCGCATCTCGCGCACCTTTTTCGTTACATCATTCCACGAACTCATAAGTGGGGTACTCCTTTTTCATACTTTAGATTTTCATGATAACAGGGTCACATGTTTCTCAACATATCACAGAAAACCTGTCTCCCGGATATTTCTGTGGAGTCATTTTTTCATGCCAGACCTCTGTCTATCTGCCGCTTTTTCATGGGGTTTTGAAAAACAGCATTCATAACTTTATCATGTTTTTTCCCCTTGTCAATCCATCCCGGAAAAAACAAGAAAAAAACAACCGGAGGCAAGCTCCGGCTTAAGAATGTTAAAATTTATACTCTTTTGTTTCCAGATCTATACAGTTATGTTATAGTTCTCATTTCTGATCTGTTAAAAGTTCCTTTAACCGGTCGTTCAGCTCAGCCTGAGCAGACATTCCTGCATCTTTTCAGTCTCCTCAGCTCTTCTTCTGCGGACAATTCTCCCCGATTGCCGTGAGATACCGGTTGCACGCATCCTTCATACACGCAATCAGAGGCTTTTGCGTCAGCGCAAAATACCGCTCCCGGATCTCCTTCTCGATCGCCGGAATATCCGTCTTTAAACTTTTTCCGACAAACATCGATGCCACAAACCGCTTTGTCACATCCAGGATCGTATTGCAGTCCAGCTCTAAAATTTTTCCAGTCTCCCGCTCCACGATCAGACTGATATAAAATTCCCCGTGCAGATTGTAGATCGCATCCTCTTTGCTCGGCTTCGCCTGGCCGACCACGAGGATCGTGTTCCTGTTCTCCATAATGTATTCCCCTTTTCCCAAAACTCTGTACTTCCATTGATCAACTTATAACCTTACTGCGTTACAGTGCACGGGCACTCCATGCCCGCGCACTGTAACAGGATTTTGCCGATGCTTCGCATTCCGAATCGGCAAAATCTGCGGCCATAACAGTATCATACGGAATTTTCAGTTCAGAAAATTCCTACCCATAAAAAGTAACTTTACTGCTTATTATACCACCGAAATTTCCCTTTTTCCATTGACATTTCCACCCATTTCCACTAAACTAAAGATACAAAAACAGATTCTTTTATTTATCGGGACTCCTGCCCGGATGCTCCCACCGTAAATAAGAGCCATGAATCTTCCAACAAGGGGATCAGTGGCTTTTTTTGTTGCCCTGATACGAAAAAAGCATTCCCCTTCTCATCACATTCGCGCTGCCGCAAAAGCCCCGGACCGTCCCAGGCGATCCCATCTCCGCTTCCCTGCAGCCCGATCACTATTGGAGGATATGAACATGACATTCTTTAAAGATCTGGATACCATTATGAAACAGGACTTCGGAAACCGCGGACTCTTAAAAGCACTGCCGGACAACCCGATCCGCGAAACACTTGAAACACTCTCCACTGCCCGCCGCGTGATCCTTCTCACCGGTTTCCCGGTCCGCCTTGAAGACGGAACCTATGTAGGCGAGACAGACGGACCTCTCGGCATCGCCGATATCGCCGCCGCCCTGACAGCACTCGGCGTCTCCGTCCTCGTGATCACCGACGAACCCGCCTTCTCCATCGTGAGCGACGTCGTCTGCTACCGCGCACCCAAAGCAAAACTCATGATGCTGCCAAAAACAGACACCGAAGACTTCATCCGAAGCTGCATCAAAAACTTCTCCCCGACCCACTTCATCTCCTTAGAACGCCCCGGAAAAGCCGCCAATGGCCACTATCACAGCATGCGCGGCGAAGTTCTCGACGACATGATCACCGACTCTGCCCTCTTCCTCTCTGAGGCTAAAAAAGCCGGAGCAGTCACGATCTCCGTCGGTGACGGCGGAAACGAAATGGGAATGGGAACCTACCGGAATGTGATCGAAACATTTGTCCCGTTCGGAGATAAGATCTGCACCGCCGAAGCCGCCGATCTCACACTCGCAAGCGGCGTCTCCAACTGGTGGGGCATCGGCATCGCCGCCCTCTGCTCCCTCCTCGCCGAAAAAAGCCTGCTCCCGACTCGCGCCGAAGAGACCGAATCTCTCCGTCTCGCCGTAGCCGCAGGCAGCGTCGACGGCTGCACCCGAAAAAATGAAATGACCGTAGACCGTCTCGATCTCGAGACACACCTCGGAATCCTCGACTCCGTCGATGAAATCCTCAAAAAAGAACTGGGCCTCTGTGCGATCGCCTAAGCCAGGATTGCACACAGTCCAGTACCAGATATCAGAAATCTTCAAAACATACCGCATCTGACATCACCACTATCCAGGATCGCACAGCGCAGCGCCTGCGATCCCCACCCAGCACAGCCAATTTCAGCGCCGGCCGGCCTCCGGATCCGGGTGCCTGATTTCAGGGGCTTGGCTTCCTCTTGGCTCGCGGGAGAATGCGTTGGAGGAGATGGGACACTTGTTTGAGCGCAGCGAGTTGTGTCCCATCTTCTCCGCTCTTAGCATTCTTCCGCAAGTCTAGAGGAACCGCCCCTAAAATCCCGAGTGCCCGGAGCCGGAGGCCGACCGGCGCGTACCTTTCGCCATCAATTTCATATTGACATCCCCACCCCCATTCATTATAATAGCTATAAATAATACGAATACCACATATGAAAGGGGGTTATGTTCCTGCGGTCCCTGACAGGACAGCGGTATTTTCATGGAACAACATCTGTCACAATACAAAATCTTCTACGAGGTAGCCCGCTGCGGCAACATCTCCCGGGCTGCCAAAGAACTCTACATCAGCCAGCCCGCCATCAGCAAAGCCATCAGCAAACTCGAAGAAAGCCTCGGAACCAGACTCTTCAACCGAAACTCCCGCGGAGTCCAGCTCACAAGAGAAGGAACCATCCTCTTCCAGCATGTGAACACAGCCTTCGACTCCATCGGTCACGGCGAACGCGAACTCAAACGGATCCATGACTTCCATATCGGAAACTTAAAGATCGGCGTCAGCAACACCCTGTGTAAATATGTCCTCCTCCCCTACTTAAAAGGATTTATCGGAAAATATCCACATGTAAACATCGCCATCGAGAGCCAGTCCACCTACCAGACACTCGACATGCTCGATGCCAGAAAGATCGATATCGGCCTTGTCGCTGAGCCAAAAAACAGAAAAGGTCTCCTCTTCCAGCCCCTGATGGAGATCAGCGACATCTTCGTCTGTACGCCTGCCTACCTGGAGAATCTTCATTTAAGAGAAGGAAACGACCCGGATATCTTTAAGACCGGAAATATCATGCTCTTAAACCGCTCCAACATGAGCCGGAAACACGTCGATGCCTACCTGTCCGACAATCAGATCGAGATCAACCAGATCCTCGAGACGACTGACATGGAACTCCTCATCGAATTCTCCCGGATCGGACTCGGGATCGGCTGCGTCATCAAAGACTTCATCGAAGATGATCTGAAAAACGGTACGCTTATCGAGATCCCTCTTGATATCCCGATTCCGAAACGCGTGATCGGATTCTGTTATCATCCACAGGATGTTCCTGATACCCTGCGAGAATTTCTGGAATTCTGCCGGACATTCCGCAAAGCCTGATCCATCTGTCTTTTTAGCAGAAAATTTCTGTTGCAAAAAGCCGGAAACTGAATTTCTCGTACAGTCTGAAATTCAGTCTCCGGCTTTTTTTCAATTTACAACCTGCCATCGATTTTATCTGCAGGATCCCCATCAGGATCACACTCGATCCGATATTCCCATATTCCTAATTCTCGTCGTGATACCCGGTCGCCTCATAGAACTTCTCGAGACTTCCGTACTTGAATACCATCTTAAGCTCACTTCCGATGCTGTTCATCATCGTCTCATCCGGGATCTCATCGCGGTGGTACCAGCCAGCCTCGGAGAGCTCGTCCTCCTGAAGCTTGATCTTATCCGGTCCATCGAGCTCCGCGAAGAATCCGATCATCTCCGTGTCGGAGAATGCCCACGGCTGGCTCTTATAATAGCGGATATTTTTGACCTTCAGGCCAACTTCCTCCATGACCTCGCGGTGGATCGTCTCCTCAAAACTCTCTCCGATCTCTACAAAACCGGCGATCAGAGCATATCCGCGGTACGGATTGTTGTTCACACGGTATCTGGACATCAGGAGACGGTCCCCATCGGAAATCGCAACGATCACAGCCGGGGAGATCTTCGGATACTCAGTCTGTCCGCACTCCGGGCATACCAGCGCGCGCTCGGTCTTGCTGTTCTCCATCAGGTGGCCGCAGCATCCGCAGTACTTTCTGCTCTCCTTAAAGCGGTGGATCTGGGTAGCAGTGATCCCTGCGAACGCCTGGTACATCGGATGCATCTTCCGATATGCCGCTGTCGGGCAGAGCTCGTATGCGTCGGAGACATGTTCCGGCATCTCTGTCACATAATAATAATGATTTCCATCGATCGCGAACAGATAGTACGCGTTCTCTTTCAGCGCTTCTTTGTCTTCCGGGAAATCAGAAAACTTCGGAATCTCATGATTCTCCTCAGCTGTTTTTCTCAAAAGTGTCTTGCTCTTCTTGATAAAGAGGACAAAGTCCTCATCCTGCGCCTTCGGCTGTCCGTAAGTCAGATCAAATTTATGTGGGGTGATTTCCTGGATCATTCTTTCTCTCCTATTCATTAATATAAGTTTCCGCTCTCTGCTCTATACACAGCTTTCCTCGTTTTTCTCAGACGGAAACCATGAAATTTTCATGCTGCAGTACACGGACACACTCTGTCCGCAAAAATTACCGCATCGTTTTTATGATACGCCGCCCCCGCCCTTTTGTCAATCCGGCAAAATCCGCTAAGATCAGCAAAACTCTTCCCCCGGCACGGCAACCTATGAGATCTATGTTGACGAACATTTTTATTTGTCGTATAATGCCAGACAGTATGCCTTTTTCAGGAATCCTGACTGCCAAAGTACAAACTTTCGGCAGTCTTTCCACATTTGTAACTGTTCAGTACCTTCACACCTACTGGAACCTCCCCCGGAGCTTCCCTTCGGATGCATGGCAAGCTATGAGCAAACATCCATTCCAGATCGCTGCGCCGATGGAATTTTTCCCTCAAGTCAAGGCTTTCTTGCGGTCAGCGCAGCAACTGCGCAGACCTGATGAATCGTTACCTACATTTTTTCTTTTCTGAAAACAGGCAGGGATGTATGTATGAAAGGAGTCATGTTCTATGGCAACAGAAAACAAGATGGGAGTCATGCCGCTAAACCGGCTTCTGATCTCCATGTCCGTGCCGATGATGATCTCGATGCTCGTCCAGGCACTTTATAACATTGTCGACAGTATGTTCGTCGCACAGCTCAGTGAAAATGCCCTGACCGCCGTATCCCTGGCGTTCCCGGCCCAGAACCTGATGATCGCCGTTGCGACCGGAACCGGCGTCGGTGTCAACGCCGCCCTCTCGAGAAACCTCGGGGAAAAGAACTTTGAACGCGCCAACAAGATCGCGGATCACGCTCTGTTCCTTGCTGCATTGAGCTATGTCGTATTTGCACTCTTCGGCCTCAGCTTTGCAAGACAGTTCTTCCGTCTCCAGACCGATATCGAGGAGATCGTGGATCTCGGAACTACTTATTTAAGAGTCTGCACGATCGCTTCCTTCGGTCTTTTCATGGAGATCGCCTGTGAGCGTCTCTTACAGTCCACCGGAAAAACGATCTACTCCATGTACACCCAGGGTCTCGGCGCGATCATCAACATCGTTCTGGATCCGATCCTGATCTTCGGTTATTTCGGAGCGCCTGCTCTCGGCATCGCGGGTGCAGCCGGCGCTACCGTGATCGGGCAGATCATCGCCTTTTGTCTCGGTTTCTTCTTTAACAAGACGAGAAACCATGAGATCACGATCTCTCTCCGTGACTTTAAACCAAGCAGCGAGATCATCAGCCATATTTATGCAGTCGGTATTCCGTCCATCATCATGGCATCCATCGGAAGTGTCATGACCTTCGGAATGAACAAGATCCTCATCGCATTCTCCTCCACGGCGACTGCGGTGTTCGGCATCTACTTTAAGCTCCAGAGCTTCGTGTTCATGCCGGTCTTCGGTCTGAACAACGGAACGGTCCCGATCATCGCCTACAACTACGGCGCCGGAAAGCCGGACCGCATCATGGGAACCCTGAAGCTCGCTGCCATGTATGCCGTAACGATCATGCTGATCGGTTTAGCGGTCGTTCAGCTCATACCGGATAAGCTCCTAATGATCTTCAGCGCCTCCGACACCATGCTCTCCATCGGCATCCCGGCACTCCGGACCATCTCCCTGAGCTTCCTGTTCGCCGGATTCTCCATCGTCTGCTCTTCCATGTTTCAGGCGCTTGGTCACGGCATGTTGAGCTTATGGATCTCCGTGTTCCGTCAGCTGGTCGTTCTTCTCCCGGCCGCATTTGTTTTTGCGAAACTCGGAGGACTTCACGTCGTATGGTTTGCATTCCCGATCGCCGAAGTTTTCGCGATCATTTTCAGTGCAGTCTGCCTCGGCTATGTGTATCGGAAAGAAATCCTTCCGTTAAAGGCACGTCAGGAAAAGTAACCGGAGCGGAGCAGCTCAGTCTCCAATGCTTAAAATAACATCATTTATATTTTTCAGAGGTGGAAAACAGATTCCCTGCAGACCATTTTCCCGGTTCCTGTCCGGGGATAAGACAGTCCTGCCGGATTCCTGTTTTCCATCTTTTTTGTCTTTATTTCCCACTGCATCTGAAAAAAGTGCATTTTCTGTCTTTCCCGCTGTAAGCTGTACCTCTCCCCGGATCCACTTCCCTGATATTTTTTCATAAAATTTCTCATTTTAACCTTTTAGTTCAAGACAAATCCGGAATTTTATAGTATGATAGACCTGCCTGCAGAACAAAGGCTTCAGATCTTCACACCGGCCGGCAAGGATCCGCCGTCCGTTTCCCTTGAAAATATATTGAATACTTTCCCATCCGGCTGCCGGCAGCGTTTTTTATGTCCGACAGTTGATATCGATCTGTTCTGATTGGAAATATGGAGGATAAGATTGAAAGTATGAAAAATCTGTCGAAAAAACTGACCGGAAAAAAGATCCGGGATGAAATGCGAAAAAGAAAAATGACCGTGCGGGATCTCCAAGACGCGCTGGAACTGGACAGTCCCCAGTCGATCTATAAATGGCTCCGGGGGGAATCCTTTCCTTCCCTCCCGAATATGCTGGTACTCGGTGAATTATTTCAGGTTCCGCTGGAAACACTCCTGATCCGTGAGGACGGAAGTCCCGCCTACCACCGCATCTTTGACGGCGGTTTTCCGTACCATATCGGTCTTCTCTTCCAGGAAAAAGACGATTTTTCCTCAAAAAGACGGTCGAAAGCACGGTCAGATCTGTTTACGGGGAATTACTACACAAAAGCTTTTACTCATTCTCAGGAACATCCGAATCCAGAAGTGCCTCATAACTGACGTTTAAGACCTTTGCGAAATAACGCAGCTCAATATCGGTCACAAACCGCTTCCCGCTCTCGATCCTCTGGATCGCATTCTTATCGAGATCCAGTCCCTTGAGCTGGAGCATGTCCGCCAGATGCTTCTGCGATACATCCGTCATCGCACAGCGAAGCTCATGAATTTTGATCCCGCAGATATTGTTCCTGCCGGATATTGTTTTATTTTTATACATATAATAACACTCCTTGTTTGGCATTCACTGATTGTCACTCCAAACAATATATGTTATTATTGAAACACCGATGACATTTAGTGAATGTCATCGGTGGAAATTATTGGATTATCATCATGAAAAATAATCCTGCTGCCGTTTCCGGAGCAGGTTTCTCAATTCCCAAATATATTTAAAGGAGGATGTCTTTATGGAAATCACAAACGAACTGAAGCAGGATCTCTCCACGCTGGAATCCGCGTGCGGAAATTTTCTCGAAAAATATGAATCCGTACTCACAAGCGCTCTGAATAAACAGGAAATGTCCGCCGAGGAAAGCCTGAAGATCGACCTGATGCTGGAACTCATCACACATCTCTCCTCCGCTCAGTTTGCCGCTTCTTATATGCAGAAAGACGTCGTGAAAGAGGGGATCCTGATCCAGGATCCATCCGGCAGCTTCACGCTCGGCGGAACTCCGCTCCCGCCGATGACCGATATCGAAGTGTATGTCCATGACGATGAACTGGACCAGGATGTCTGGAAACGCGTCTTCATCGGCGGCAGCCCGAAACAGCGGATCTGCGGTCTGAAACACCCGAATCTCACTTCCGGGATCCATGCGCGGATCCGCGGCTGAGAGCTTTTCACTCTTCCGCCTCGATGATATCGCGGATCGTCTGCATCGAAAGATCTACGGACGCGATATCATCCGCGCACTGCTTTAATTCCCCGCTCATCACCGCTGCATGTCCGATCTCCTTTTTATATTTCAGCTGGTGTTCCAGGCTCGCCCAGAAATCCATGGCGATCGTCCGGAAACTTCTTCAGCAGCTCCAGCATGTCGGTTCTCGCAGTTTCAACACGGCATCTGAGGTCGATCCTGCTGAGCTCCCGCACCTTTTTGACCGTTTCTACCGCTCCGACCGGTCGAGGAATTCCGCGACCGGCGGCTACGGGATCGGCCTCGCGATCACAAAAGCCATCGTGAACACGCACCGCGGAAAAATCCAGGCGTCCACGAAGGATGGGAAGTCGCTGACGATCGAGGCGGTGTTTCCGGGATGATGATCAAACAAAAAAGATCCGCCAAAATACCGAAAGTTTCTTCTCCCCGGTATCCTGACGGATCTTTTTATGCGATCATGGAACTGTCCCGTTCCTCCACTCACAGTTTTTCAGATTTCTGCCGCTTTTCTATTCTTTTCCAGCATTTCACTTCATCTTTTTCTTCTCTTCATACTCCCTCAACGCCCGCAGCGCCTCCCCGGACAGCGGGAACAGCACCATGAGGTTGAACACGGTCATCAGTCCGACGCCGACATCGCCGAGGTCCCAGACGACTGTGTAGGCCTGAAGACCGCCGACAAACAGCATGATCAGGGCGAAGATCTTATAAAGAGTCTGATAGCACCAGCGGTTTCCGAAGAGGTATGCCACGTTGGAACGCGCATAGAACAGGATCCCGAGGAATGTCGAGAAACTGAACAATGCCAGCGTGATGGCGATAAAGACCACTCCGAACTCCCCCATATAGTAGCTCATGACTTTCTGGAGAAGGTCCATTCCTGCGAGTCCCATCGTCAGTTCCTCCGGGACAAGCAGCATGATCATCGCCGTGCAGCTGCAGATCACGATCGTATCGATAAATACGCCTAGTGCCTGGACAAGTCCGACCTTTACCGGGTCACTCTCCTCCGCCGCTGCCGCTGCACACGGTGCGGAACCGGAACCGGCCTCGTTGGAGAACAGACCGCGCTTGACTCCGTTCATGAGAACCGCGCCAAAACCGCCCGCTGCGATCTGGCGGAGTCCGAATGCCTCCTCAAAAATCCTCTTGAAAACGCCCGGAACGCTTCCGAGATGCGTCGCGATGATGAACAGGGTGATCACAAAATAACATCCCGCCATGATCGGAACGATCACATCCAGCGCGCGGACCGTTGCATTTTTTCTTAAGACGATCACCGCCGAGAGCACAACAAGAATGACCGTCGTGATCATTGGTGAGATTCCAAATGCATTTTTAAATGCCGATGCCACCGAATTGCTGATGACCTGGCTGATCCCGCCCCAGCAGATCAGACCGGACAGCGCAAACAAAACGGCAACGATGGAGTGTTTCAATTTCTTTTTTCTCACGCGCTCCGCATAGCTGTGGATATAATAAGCCGGACCGCCGTGATATCCGCCGTAGAGCGGATCTTTTTCTTTGTATAGATGCGCCAGGGCTGCCTCCACAAATGCCGTGGAGGAACCAAAGATCGCCGAGATCCACATCCAGAACACGGCTCCCGCGCCGCCCGCAGAGATCGCAGCGACAACTCCGACGAGATTCCCCATTCCCACACGGGTCGCCGTCGACACAAACAAGGTCTGCACCGGTGACAGACCGCCTTCTTCCTTCTTTTTTCCGCCCAGCGCCCGGATCATATCCGGAAACAGCCGGACCGGAAGGAATTTCGTCCGGATCGTAAAATAAATCCCCGTTGGGATCAAAAGTAACACGAGAAGAGAGATTCCGATCCCATTTCCGTTGCCGATCGGGATCGTGAACAGATCTCCCCACAGGAAGCGGTACACCGCTTCGATGACTGCTAACACCATAATTTTCTTTTCTCCTTTTCAGATCGATCTTTCCGGCTGTTCTGTCATTTTTCCTCTTACAGCCGTCGTTCCAGACCGGCACCGGCAAAAAGCTTCACCACCACGACGCGCCAGTCTGTTAAATTGTTATGCATTGATTTCTATTATACACATACAAGTGTGTCTCTGTCAAATCCTATCGGTGAAGCAGTTCCGGTGCCATCTCATGGAGCAAATCCGCGAGCGCTTTCGCCGCCCTGGACCGGTATTTTCCTGCCGGCCAGACCAGTGCAAGGTCCAGGAAAATCCCCTCTTTTCCGATCCGCAGATACCGGAATCCATCCCGCATGACCCGGCAGGACCGGTAGGTAAAGGCCAGCGCAACACCTTCCCGCGCAACAGCTGCCGCAAACGCCGCGGAAAGGTATGTATCGAGTCCGAGAGGTTCCACACCTGCTTCCCGCAGAGAATGGCGTGCCGTCCGGCCGAGTACCGTGTTCGGCGGACCTAAAATATATTCATACGGGGCGGTATCCTTCAGATCGATCCACAGTTCTTCCGGATCATTCTCGCATTCGTGTGCATATTTCATGACAGGATGCTCCTTCGTAGTGACGAGCATGATCTCATCCCTCATCAGTTCCTCGAATCCATGCTTGATCCGGACCGGAGGTGCTGCGATCAGTGCGAGATCCAGGATTCCCTCCAGGATCTGGTTTTCCAGATCAATACTGTCCATCTCGCTGATCTCCACATGCACTTTTGGATAACGCTCGTGAAATTTTTTCAGGACCGGCGGCAGCAGATACGTTCCCCGGTAGGTGCTGATCCCAAAGATGATCGTCCCGCCTTTTAAGTTTTCGATATCAGAAGCCTCACTGCGCGCTTCCCGGTACTGCTGTAGGATCTGTCTGGCATGAGAAATAAACGCCTCCCCGGCAGCCGTCGGGCGGACTCCTCTGGCAGTGCGGACAAAAACAGATGTACCGAGATCCTGTTCGATCAGACGGACAGCCTGACTGAGACTTGACTGCGCCATAAACAATTTTTCCGCCGCCCGGGAAATGCTCCCTTCATCGGCAACGGTTACAATGTAATCCAGCTCTTTTAAGTCCATAAAACACCTCCGTCAGATATCGGAATTACCGATACCTGGTATCGTAAATTTTGGCTTTCCCCTATATCAAGACTAGTATAAAATATAACCATAGCAAAATCAATGTCTCTGAAGACAGCAAAAACACACAGGAGGGAATTTGAATGAAACAGGATCTCATGAAAGGCGTGATCGACATGCATGTCCATACGAATCCGGATCTGCGCCTTCGCGCATACGATGACTTCGAACTCATGGAAGCAGCGATCCGCGTCGGCGCGCGTGCCATCGTCATCAAGACACATCAGGGGACAACCATGGACCGCGCATATCTCTGCAACCGTCACAACGAGATCGTACATGGAAACACGAACAACTTCACCATGTACGGAAGCATCACATTAAACCGCGTTGTAGGCGGGATCAATCCGAAAGCCGTCGATACCGCACTTCGTCTTGGAGCAAAAGTTGTCTGGCTCCCGACACAGTCCGCAAAAAATCACATGCAGAAAATGGGCCAGGATCTGAGCCAGTGCGTGGAAGTCGTAAAAGACGGAAAGATCGTTCCGGAACTGCGCTCTGTACTGGAACTTGTCCGCGATCACAATGCAGTCCTTGGAACTGCCCATATCGCACCTGATGAGATCTTTACCGTCGTCGAGGCAGCCCGCGACCTCGGAGTCAAAAATATCGTGATCACCCATCCGGAGTGGTGGATCGTGGGAATGAGCCATGAAGACCAGCTCCGCCTCGTGAAGGATTACAACGTCATCCTGGAGCGCTGTTACGCACAGAACATGGGCGGCGGAAAATATAAGAGCAATCTCGCAGACAATCTGGAGATCATCAAAGAAATCGGCTACCAAAATGTCATGGTCGACACCGACGGCGGACAGACGGAAAATCCGCACTGGGAACTCGCACTTGCGGAATACATGCAGTATCTGGTCGATCACGGAATTCCGGAAGAACATGTTTACCATATGACTCACACGATCCCGGCATCCCTGCTCGGCATCAACGAACAGGAGGAATCCGCATGTTAAGTATCATTCTGGTCGCATCCATCGCAGTTGCCGTCGTTCTTGGCTACAAGACAAAGATCAATACCGGATTCTTCTGTATCGCGTTCGCTTACCTGATCGGATGTTTCGGTATGGGGATCAAGACAAAAGAGCTGATCAGTTTCTGGCCGGTCAGCACGATGTTTGTGATCCTGTCCGTCTCCCTTTTTTACAACTTTGCGGCTGTCAACGGAACGCTTGAGAAGATGTCTGCAAGTCTTCTCTACATGTGCCGCCGTTTCCCGGGCATGCTGCCGTTTGCCCTCTTCTTTGTAGCAGTTGTTCTCTCGGTAATGGGAGCTGCCTACTTTACTGTTCTCGCATTTCTGGCTCCGATCACGATCCTGATCTGCGAAGAAGCAAAAATGGACAAGCTGACCGGCGCTGTCGCGATCAACTGCGGTGCGCTTGCAGGCGGAAACTTTCCGACAGCCTCTCTCGGCGTCGTATTCCGCGGTCTGATCGATACCGCTTACGAGTCAGAACCGGCTTTGGGAACACCGAATTCGTTTGTGGACGAAATGAAGATTTTTGGATTCGCCATCATCTTCTCCCTGATCCTGATCGCGATCTTCCGCTTCGGTTTTAAGAGCAACCGCGGCATCGGCAAAGGAGTTACTTTCTCCAGGCCGGAACCGTTTGACAGGAAGCAGAAGCTGACTTTATACTTGATGCTGCTGATGATGGTGATCGTCCTGATCTTCCCACTCTTAAAGCTCGCGCTTCCGGACAATGCCCTGATCGGAACGATCGCAGGAAAAGTTGATGTCGGTCTCGTTGCTTTCTGCTTTACCATCATTGCCCTGTTATTTGATCTGGCACCTCAGAAAGAAGTCATCGCCCGTGTCCCGTGGAATACGATCCTCATGATCGCCGGAGCCGGCATGCTGATCGCGGTCGCTGTAAAAGCAGGCACGATCGATGCCCTGTCCGCATGGATCGGATCCAATGTACCGGCTGCCCTGATCCCGCTGGCATTCAGCTTCGTCGGTGCGTTTATGAGCTTCTTCAGCTCCACGACCGGCGTTGTTGCACCGGCATTATTCCCGCTGATCCCGGGACTCGCCGCTGCAACCGGACTGAACCCGGCCGCTCTCTTTGCCTGCACGATCCTCGGCGCACAGAGCAGCGCGATCAGCCCGTTCTCATCCGGCGGAAGTCTGATCCTCGGTTCCTGCGGAAACGAGGAAGACCGCAACCATCTGTTTAACCGGCTTCTCTTTGTTGCCGTTCCGATCAGTGTGCTCTGCTGTGCAGTCTATAACCTGATCGTGACATTTGTCCTGTAGAATCAAATTGAATCATTTAAAAAGGAGATTAATCATATGAGTCACAAAATCACAGTATTCCGCGGTGACGGAATCGGTCCAGAACTTGTTGATAACGTGTTAAAGATCTTAAAGGCAGCGAACGCACCTCTCGAATATGAAGTCTACAACGTCGGGGAGGACGAATGGAAACGCAACGGCGCACTGATCCCGGAGGAAGCCTACGCATCTTTTGAGCGGACAAAAGTGCTGTTAAAATCCCCGATCACGACCCCGGTCGGAAAGGGATTCCGCTCCCTGAACGTGACACTCCGCGGAAAATATGATCTTTACGCAAACATCCGCCCGGTAAGATCCAACGATGCCGTAAAAACACCGTTCAAAAATGTAGATATCGTCATTTTCCGTGAAAATACGGAAGGCCTCTACGTCGGCGTCGAAGAGCAGATCGATCCGGACACCGTCCATGCGATCAAGATCGTTACAAGAAAAGCGAGTGAGCGCATCATCCGTGACGCATTCGAGTATGCAAAGAAAAACGACCGCAGAAAAGTGACCTGCGTTCACAAGGCAAACATCTTAAAGATGTCCGACGGCATGTTCTTATCCATTTTCAAGGAGATCGCGAAAGAATATCCGGAGATCGAGAGCGATGACAAGATCATCGATAACACCTGCATGCAGCTCGTGATGAACCCGAACCAGTTTGACGTGATGGTCATGCAGAACCTGTACGGAGACATCCTATCCGACCTCTGCAGCGGTCTGATCGGCGGTCTCGGACTCGTTCCATCCAGCAATATCGGTGCCGATTACGCCATGTTTGAAGCTGTACACGGCAGCGCGCCGGATATCGCCGGAAAGCACCTTGCAAACCCGACTGCATTCCTCTGGTCCGCCTGCATGATGTTAGAGTACCTAGGGGAAAATGAGACTGCAGCGCGGATCCGCAAAGCCGTCGATGAGGTTCTCGCAGAAGGAAAACATCTCACAAAAGACCTGCACGGAACAGCAAGTACCGAAGAGTATGTGGATGCGATCCTGGAAAGATTATAAAACTGAAATCAGAGGGGGCTGCCATTGGCAGCTCTTTCTGTATCCCTGAAAGTAAAAAGACATCACAAAACCTTGTTCGAATGGAATCCACTCCAATTTCCGGTTTTGTGATGTCTTTTTATGATCTTTTATTCGCTCCCGGCATTGATCACTGCCCCTGCTCTTCCACCTTCTTCGGCGGCATCACTGTCAGGTCTTTCACGATCTCCCCTGCAAGGATCAGTCCGGCAACCGACGGAACGAACGCGATGCTGCCCGGGATTGCGCGGCGCTCGGTGCATTTATGTTTCGCGCCCGGCGGACAGATACAGTTCTTTCTGCAGCTGATGCTCATGTCTTCCTGCTGCTCAACCGGCTGTTCCGTGGAGTAAACGACTTTTAACTTCTTCACTCCGCGCTTCTTTAATTCGCGGCGCATGACCTTCGCGAGCGGGCACATGCTCGTCTTATAGATATCCGCCACATGGAACTGCGTCGGATCCAGCTTGTTTCCGGCGCCCATGCTGCTGATGACCGGAACTTTACAATCGATCGCCCGCATGATGATCTCGATCTTTGCCGTCACCGTGTCCACCGCATCAACCACATAGGAATATTCCGTAAAGTCGAACTCATCCGCATTTTCCGGGAGATAAAAGCACTTTCTGACCTCGACCTGGGCATCCGGATTGATATCCAGGATCCGGTCGCGCATGACTTCCGCCTTATACTGTCCAACTGTCTTTCTCGTCGCGATGATCTGGCGGTTGATATTTGTCAGGCAGACCTTATCATCATCCACCAACACAAAGGAACCGACTCCGCTTCTCGCCAGTGCCTCCGCCACATATCCGCCGACTCCGCCGATTCCGAAGATCGCAACCTTCGCCTTCGCAAGGCGGTCCATATTTTCTGCTCCTAAAAGGAGCTGTGTTCTTGAGAACTGATTTAACATCTCTATCTCCAATCCTGTCTTTCCTGCAATGTTACCGGCAATCTCCCTGTTAAAACAGCCATTCGACGGGATTTTGCCCCTGAAACCTTTACCATTATACCTACTAATTCGGTATGTGTAAAGAGAAAGATTCCTTCCCATGAAAAGCAGCAGTTTTTCTGCGTCCTGTAACGAAACAGGACACCATCTCTGGTGTCCCTTCCGTACTTTCTGATATTCTCACAAAACTGTCCGAACCGTTCCTGCAGTCTGATTCTCTGTCATCGCTGATCTTGCTTTTCTGTAAATCTCCTGCCATGATCCCTGCATGTCATTTTACTTATCCACATGGTTTCTGTCCGTCAGAATGATCCCCTTATATCTCGGAGAGGTGCGCTCAAGCTCATAGCATTCTCCCTCCGGAGTCGGGTACTGATCGATAAAGTCGCGGATCGTCTTCATCTCCTCCGCGGTCAGATCAAATTCCAGTGTCTGGATGTTGGATCTTACATGTTTGGAGTTTCTGGTTCCGACCATGACGGCTCCGACACTCTTCTGGTTTAAGATGTACTGGGTTGCCACGTTGGCGATGCTGACGCCGTGGTCGTCTGCGATCGCTTTCAGGACCGGAAGGAGCTTCTGCATTCCGTCCCAGCCGAGGGAATCCTCGATGATCTGCATGTATTTCACCTGGGAACGGGTCTCCGGCGCCTCATATGTCTTTCCCATGTAGCGCTCCGCGAGAAATCCACCGGCCAGTGTGCCGTAGGCGAATGTGTAGATGCCGTGCTCTGCGCTGTAATCCAAAAGTGTTCTCTCCGGACGGCGGTCAAAGACGGAATACTGCGCCTGGTTGGATACGACCGGGATACCGGCGTCAACCATCTGCTTTAAGGCGTTTGTATCCATGTTGCACATACCGATGTTGCGGATCTTTCCTTTTTCCTGAAGCTTTACAAGGTCAAAGGCCGTCTCCATCATGCCCGGCACATTGAAATCCCACCAGTGGAACTGTACCAGATCCAGAGCTTCGCGGTGCATTCTCTTTAAGGAGCGGTCCACGATTCCTTCCGTGTACTCCATGTTGATCACCGGAAGAACGTCCTTGTCCGGCACAAATTTCGTGTGGATCTGGATGTCTTCCTCCTGATAATGTCCGCTCGCCTTTAACTCTGTCACAAAGCGGCCGAGGACCTCCTCAGCGCCCGTGTAGATGTCGGCACAGTCAAACGTCGTAAATCCCTGCTCCACCAGCTCGTGGAACGCGCGGATCGCATCGTCATAGTCCAGGTGTCCCTGAAGACAATGCTCCGCGGAGAGCTGCCAGCAGCCATTGATGACGCGGTTGAAGGTATATCCATTCTTAAACTGAGCTTTTTTCTGCATGATCGATTCTCCTTATTATCTAATTCTCATGATATTTTCCCGCATCCGGTCTCATGAGCGGCACGACCGTGCACTGCCCATGACTCTGGATCCGCTTTCCGACTCTTGTGATCTTAAATCTCGCCCCGCAGTTCGGATCCGGGCAGGCGATCTCCGCATCGGAGAGCATCCAGTCGTTCGGGTCCAATGGCCGTTCTTTTGCCGGAAGAAGCGGCAGGATGGCGCTCAAGGAATACATGGAAAACGATGTCTCCTTCGGAAACACCAGGTTTTCTCCCTGTACCAGGAAATAGTCCCCCACCTTGTGGCTGCACACCATCGGGCGGTCACCGGCGACTACTTCCACCTTGAGATCGTATAATGTAAAGGTATCATCCATTTTTCCATAACCTCTTTTCTCTCGTGTACTCGTTCCAACGTCTGTGCCATCCTGACACTTCATGAGCTTTCATGATCCAGATCCGGGAAACCACTCCCCTATTCTTCTTTCTGGCATCCCCATCCCGTAAGGACAGCTCCAAGGAATACAAAGAACAGGACAAATCCGTAGATCGTTCCGCCCGCAACGATGACCGGGGAAAGACCTGTCAATGCGGATCCGATGAATACGAACACGCTCATGAACGGGATGATCGCCGGAAGACTGTTTGCCGTTCCGTCTAAAAGGTTCGCTCTGCGGTACGGGTGAATGTTTCTCGCCGCTCCGATCTTATTTAAGATCGGTCCGAATGTCAGGATGGAGGCACTCGTCACACCGCCAAGTAAGATCGTTGTAAATGCGATCCCCATCATGCAGACGAGTTCAGCACCTTTCGCTGTACCAGCCATCTTACTGTCGAGGATCTTCTCGGCGATCAGGTTCAGCATGCCTGCGTCGCTTAAAACTCCCATGATGCCGAATACGGAGATGACAAGCGCACAGGTTGGTAAAATATTGTTGATCCCGTCAACCAGGAAGCCGACTGCGGCGTTGTTTGCCGCGTCGTTGGAAAATACCTGCGCCGGAGTAAATAATCCCGCTGCAAGGCCGACAAGCGTTCCTGTCGCAAGACCAACGAGGATGCCTTCATAGATATTTCTTGTTTTTGTCGAAACCGTCAGCATCAGGACAACCGGGATCAGCATGACTAACGAAACCGGGTTGGACGCCGCATCGATGGAACCTCCCTCATAAGTACCGCCAGCACCGCCGAAAATCGCGAAGATCACGATCGTGATCAGTCCTGCCACCAGCGAATACTTGATACGGCTTGACACGACACCACCGATATCGGCCGGTTTTCCGTTCTTAAACTGCTGCGTGGAAGCCGAAGCGATCGTCGTGTCGGAGATCGGCGCCAGGTTATCTCCAAAGATCGCGCCGGATACGATGCAGCCGGCCATCATCATCTCGTTGGCACCCAGCATGATCCCCGCCGGGTAAAAGATCGGGAACGCGATAAACATGGTTCCGATCGAGGAACCGGTCGCTGTCGATACGATGCATGTGGCAAGAAATGTAAATGCAACGAAGATCCCGCCTTTCATGCCGACCGCGTTGGCGATCCATACGAATCCGCCGGAAAGACCGCACAGCTTGATCAGGGCGCTGAACATGCCGACGAGCAGCAGGATCACAACGACCGATACTGACGTGATCGAGGAAATTCCCCGGATCGCACTCTCCCAGAACTCACTGTAGCTCGTGCAGAACACGCCGCCGATCAAAAGGGCTAAAAATCCTCCGACTGCAAGTGCTTCCATGTTGAATGCTTTAAAGCCGATGAACAGCACCATGCAGAAGAATACATAAATTGCTACCGGGATCAGGGACATTCCGATCCCGCCGCGAAACTGAAGTTTTCTCTCCTCGCTCATACGATTGCCTTCCTTTCTTCTGTAACATAACTCTTGTCATATACGAAAGCCTCCCGGGAGACTATGCGTTTCTGCATGCCACGATGCATTTTCTCACCGCTCCGGTTTCCGGCTTTCATAAAGGACTGACATTTCAAGTTCAGAAGATCGGGAAATCTTTTTATCAAAAAAGCCCATCCCTGAACTTCGTTCAAGGACAGGCTGTCATATACCTGCGGTACCACCTTGTTTGGTGCCAAGCACCCACTCTTTACAGAATGCAGTTACATTCCTGGTCTCGTAACGCTGACCCTGCGTCTCGGCTACTAAAGATTCCTCTTGATCCGTTCCTCTTTTTCACCTTGCCCTCTGAGGCCCACTTACCACAACACTCTGTCCGGATCCCACCGCCCCGGACTCTCTGGGAGACTGTTCTTTCTGGTACAACTTCCTCTTCAACGGTTTAAAGCAATAATAGCAATGTCATACGGATTTGTCAAGAATTTTTTATCGGAAACTGGCTGCTGATATCCCAACTATCTTCTCCCATGCTCTTCACAACAACTCCAATACTCTCTCATAAACCGGAGCATTTTCTTTCACTACGATCATCAGCTTCTCCTTCGCACCGTTTAGCCTGTAAAACAGTGTGCGCACCGTATGATCCTGCGATCGCAGATACCTGTTTTCATCGTAATAATACTTCTCATCCAACAGCACCGCCAACCGGTCCATCGTCTTCCCGTTGTCTTCCTGTCGCGAAAGGATCTGAAACCCGTGTTCCCCTGCATCCAACATCAGATTTTCCGCTTCCCGCTCATCATTTGCATACAGCACTGTGACATTCGGGAAATGCCGGGTGGTCTTCCGGTCCGGAAGGTGCATCAGATTCTGGATAAACGAGGAAAGCTCCACATTTGTCCGGATCCTGTTTGTCAGGCGGAAAAGCTGGATCCCCGGAAGTTTTTCCAGCTCATTCTTCGCACTCCGGTCCGCCTCTTCCGGGGAGATCTGGTCCTCGCAGTCACTGGAAAAGATAACCGGACGTGTTCCTGCTGCCCGTATGATCCGCTTCAGGGGCTCCTCACTCAGCAGATGCGCCTCATCAACAAAAACAGCACCATAATCCTCAAAACCGGTCTCCTCCGTGATCTCCCGATCCGACATCCAGAGAATTCGCCTGAGTCTCTCATGAAGCTTCTTCCACTCCTCTCCCGATGTCCCGCAGTGGATCATGCAGACCTTCTGACGCCCGGAAAGTTTCATCGCGATATCGTAGAGAAGCAGCGTCTTTCCCGTCCCAGGAAGTCCGGAAAATGAGTAATATCCGCTTCGCTCCGCGCGGACTTTCTTTAAGATCTGCCGCTCAATATCCTTCTGTTGGGCCGTCAGGAAATATTCCTTCTGCAAAAACCGCTCCGGCTGTGTCAGCGGGGAGATCAGATACCATTCTGCCCGGAAGCAGTCTTCGAGATCTCCCGGCTCATCCTCACCCGGATCCTTCAACTCCTCACATAGCCGGTCCCAGTCCGCATCCACAAGGTTATCATGATTCGTCAGACGGACCAGACGGTCCTCACTGCTGATATAGGTATAGGACCGGATCGGTCTCCCCAGCACCGATAAGTAATAACGGTTCTGGATCAGCTGCCTGCGGATCGCGTCCCCGGAGACAGCGCCGCTCTTCAGCTCGATGTTCACGATCTGTTTTTCCTTCACCTGGAGCAGGTCAAACTCTTTTCCGAGACGCGGGATCTGGAAAGAATAAAAGAAGCGGAGCCGGTACACCTCCGGCATATGTTCTTCCAGGTGATCCACGAATGCCCGCATACTGTTCAGTTCCCATGTCCGGATCTTTAAAGGTTTTTCCCTGCCCGACAGCTGATGCTCCAGCCTGGAAAGACAGGCGATATTCTGTTTTCTTGTCAGTGCGTAGATGGATATTGATTTCATGGATACACTCCTGAATATAAAATACGTCGTAACTGTTCAGCAGCTTCACAGTTACAATGCGTCACTGTGAGCACATCGGTCATCACATCAATATTCTAACATCATGAAACAAAAATTTCATCCTGTCAATTGTTTTATTGATATGGCAGTGACCGCAGTACCTTAAATCTGGATCAACCAGAAAAACCGGCGAAGATTTATTCATCGCCGGTTTTCTCAATATCAATCTGTCATTTTTCTTCTGATCCTGCAGATCCAGAAAATTTTCCGGATCACTTACGCCTCGTCGATCGCCCGTCCAATATCATGTCTCATATACTTATTCTCAAAGGAAACCCACTCCGTCGCCTCATAGGCTTTCTTTCTGGCTTCCTTCAGGTCTTTTCCAGTTGCGGTCACACCGAGGACACGGCCGCCGTTTGTGACGATCTGGCCTTTGTCGTTGAATTTTGTTCCGGAGTGGAAGACATAATAGTCGTCTTTTCCCTTGAACTTCTCAAGTCCTTCGATCGGGAATCCCTTTTTGTACTCGACCGGGTAGCCGTCGGATGCAAGGATAACGCAGACCGTCGCACGATCATTGTCGAACTTTAAGTCTACCTTGTCGAGCGTTCCGTCGATGCACGCCTCAAAGACGTCCACGATATCGTTCTCCAGTCTCGGAAGAACAACCTGCGCCTCCGGATCGCCGAATCTCGCGTTATACTCCAAGACCTTCGGTCCCTCCGGTGTCAGCATCAGTCCGAAGAAGATCACGCCCTTGAACGGTCTTCCCTCTGCCTTCATCGCATCAACGGTCGGCTGGTAGATGTACTTCTTGCAGAATTCATCGACTTCCTCCGTGTAGAACGGGCTCGGGGAGAAGTTTCCCATACCGCCTGTATTTAAGCCCTGGTCGCCGTCCTTTGCACGCTTGTGGTCCTGGGCGGAACTCATGATCTTCACGATATTTCCGTCCACAAAGGACAGAACGGAAACCTCACGGCCGGTCATAAACTCCTCGATGACGATCTCATCCCCTGCGGAGCCGAATTTCTTATCCATCATGAGCGTCTTCACGCCCTCTTTTGCCTCTTCCAATGTCTGGCAGATCAGAACGCCCTTTCCGAGCGCAAGACCGTCCGCTTTTAAGACGATCGGCATCTTCGCCGTCTCAAGATACTCCAGCGCCTTCTCCGGGTCTGTGAATGTCTCATAAGCGGCTGTCGGGATATGATATTTCTTCATGAGGTCCTTGGAGAATGCCTTTGAGCCCTCAAGGATCGCCGCATTCTTTCTCGGTCCGAATACGCGGAGTCCCTCTTTCTCGAAGACATCCACAATCCCACCGACGAGCGGATCATCCATTCCGATCACGGTCAGGTCGATCTCTTTCTCTTTTGCAAATGCAACTAATTTATCAAATTCCATGGCTCCGATCGGCACGCACTCCGCCACCTCGGAGATTCCGGCATTGCCCGGCGCACAGTAGATCTTTTCGACTTTTTTGCTCTGGGCGACCTTCCATGCGATCGCATGCTCTCTTCCGCCGCTTCCAACGATTAAAACCTTCATCTATTCTTCCTCCTGTAAACTTCCCTATGACATAAGCCGACTGTCCTGGCAACATGTAAAAATACATATCAGCCAGGACAGATACGATCAGATCTCGTGGTTCGCGATCATGTCGATCGCCTTCGGAAGGATCTTCCACTCCGCCTGCTCCATGACACGGCGCTGAAGAACCTCCGGCGTATCGCCTTTTTCCACTTCAACCGCTTTCTGCAGGATGATCGGACCGGAATCCATTCCCTCATCCACAAAATGCACCGTCGCACCGGTGATCTTCACGCCTCTCGCAAGCGCAGCCTCGTGGACCTTCAATCCGTAAAAGCCGACACCGCAGAAGGACGGGATCAGGGACGGATGGATATTGATGATCTTATTTCTGTATTTTTCGATCATAGCCGCCGGGATCTTTACCAGGTATCCGGCCAGCACGATCAGATCCAGATGGTAGGAATCGATCTTCGCGACAAGCGCCTCATTAAATTCCTCTCTGGACGCAAACTCCTTCGGGGACAGGCATTCTGCCGGGATCCCGTGCTTTTTCGCGCGTTCTAAGGCAAATGCACCCGCATTGTTGCTGATCACGACCTCCACCTTCGCATTGCGGATCGTACCCGCATCGATCGCATCGAGGATCGCCTGAAGATTTGTTCCTCCTCCGGAAACGAGAACGCCGACTCTTAACATAAGGTCACTCCCTTTTCTCCTGCCTCGATGGAACCGATGATATACGGGGTATCTCCCGCTGCCTTCATGGCTGCCATCGCCGCACGGACATCCTCCTCAGCGACTGCAACGACCATACCGATTCCCATGTTGAACGTGTTGTACATGATCTTCTCATCGATCTCACCCTTCTGCTGCATCATCGGGAAGATCGGCGGGATCAGATAGCTGTCCTTGTGGATCACCGCACGGACGCCATCCTTTAACATACGCGGAACATTCTCATAGAAGCCACCGCCTGTGATATGGCTGCACGCCTTGATCGTAACACCTGCATTCTTTACGTTCTTTAAAGCCTTTACATAGATCCTTGTCGGAGCAAGAAGCGTCTCGCCGAGAGTCTTTCCAAGCTCATCATAATAGGTATTTAAGCCCTCTTTTGTCATTTCTTTCTCAAAAACCTTGCGGACAAGGGAAAAACCGTTGGAATGAACACCCGTGGAAGCCATTCCGATCAGGACATCACCCGGCTGGAGATTCTCACCTGTGATCATCTCCTTCTTATCGCAGACGCCAACCGCAAAACCGGCAAGATCATACTCATCCTCAGCCATCAGACCCGGATGCTCCGCAGTCTCACCGCCGATCAGAGCTGCTTCGGACTGGAGACAGCCGTCCGCGACACCCTTGACGATATCCGCGATCTTCTCCGGATAGTTCTTGCCGCATGCAATATAGTCCAGGAAGAATAACGGCTCACCGCCTGCACATGCGATATCATTCACACACATCGCAACTGCATCGATGCCGATCGTGTCATGCTTGTCCATGATCATCGCAAGCTTTACCTTTGTTCCGCATCCGTCGGTACCGGAGAGAAGGACCGGTTCCTCCATATCTTTGATCTTTGCGAGGGAGAATGCACCGGAAAATCCGCCAAGACCTCCTAAAACTTCCTCACGCATCGTCTTCTTTACGTGCTCTTTCATCAGTTCTACAGACTTGTAACCCGCCTCGATATCAACTCCGGCTTTCTTGTAATCCATATGTATTTCCTCCTGGAGAATCTTATGTTTAGTTTATATCATTTTTTCATGGAAGCAAGATACTCTTTGTATCCGATCTTGTCGAGCTTCTCTGCCTTGCTCTCAACTTCTGTCTTCATCTTCTCGGAATAAGCTTTTAATTTTTCAAGAAGCTCCGGATCGGATGCCGCAAGGATCTTTGCCGCAAGGATTCCGGCATTCTTTCCTCCGTTGATCGCTACAGTCGCTACCGGGATTCCGGACGGCATCTGCACGATAGAATAGAGGGAATCCACACCGCCTAAGTCAGAAGTCTTCATCGGGATTCCGATGACCGGAAGCGGGAAGATCGCTGCGCACATACCCGGAAGGTGCGCTGCCTTGCCTGCGCCGGCGATAATGACCTTCATACCTTTGCTCTCGGCGCTCTTCGCGTACTCGAAAAACGTATCCGGCTCTCTGTGGGCAGAAATGATCGTCATTTCAAAATCAATACCAAACTGTTCCAGTACCTCGGCAGCCTGCGCCATAACCGGCATATCAGAGTCACTGCCCATTACAATTCCAACTTTTGCCATTGTTTTTTCTCCTTATGAGTATAACGATTATTGATAAGCTATTCTAATAAATAGCTTTTTAGTAACAATGTTTCCTTATCAATCATAATACAAGGTTTTTTTATGCGCGTCAAGTAGGAATCCGTAGATTCTGCCAACTTCATGCAGTGATGTGGTATCTCAGCGCAAAAGCACCCCGGAACATATAACTCTATATACTCCAGGGTGCCCCATTATCTTTTATTTATTTTTCATCCAGCGGCTTATTCAGTTCATCCAGCCCCGCCAGCACAAACCTTCCGTCCAGAATGATATCCGTCTTCGTTCCATCTGCATGGACTGCGGAAATTCTCTCCAGCTCCTTATATGGGATCGTGATATCCGTGTGGACGCCGAAGTACGCCTTCGAGACATCTTCCTTCCTTAATATAGATACTTCGTTGTCTCTCGCGATCATCTCCTTGCCGTCCGGATTGTACATCGGGCTGTCCTCCGACCAGCTGTAGCAGGTGTCGCCAACCGCAAAGTGCGGTCCCATCTTCTCGACGATGAGGATCGGCAGACGGTCCAGAATTCCAAACTTCTCCGCCATCGCGTAAGCCGTCGTATTCGTCCCGATCGCGAACTCGCCGAGCGGCAGCGTTTCATGACCATTCATAATTCCCTGCACGATGAGACGGTGTCCGGCTTTCTGATCAGCCACTCCATTTTCCGTGAAGTTATCGCATACCGCTGAAACCACACGTCCGTCCTCGAATTCCATGCGGAGGTTCCGGTACTGGATATCTCCGATATAGACCGTTCCTACGTTTAAGATCCCATTCGTTCCGGCAAGCTTCGGGGAAGTGAACACCTCACCGAGGGGAATATTCACATCGGCCACGCAGTTCTCAAATTTCGTCTGCTTTTCCGGATCAGAAAGGGCCGCCAGACGTACCTGCATGTTCGTCCGGTTCTCACCTTTTCCGATCACTTCCACATACTCTGCTGTATCGAGCACATCGATGATCTTCTGCTGCATATCGCGGTAAAGCTCGTAGTCCAAAGTGTTGATTCGGATCGTCTCTTTAAATATTTCCGTGAAGTGTTCCCCAATCGCCGGAACCGGGAACGCAATGATCGTGAAGCTCGTCTCATCTCCCGGAATATACTCGTTCACGACCGGCATGGAAAGATTCCGGTACTCCAGATAAAGATTCTGCTGTTTCTCCGTAAACGCCCATGCCTCCGGCTTGTTCACCGGCTCAAATCCCGTCTCACCGAACGTCTCGATGACCGCCGGTCCCGCGTAGACAGCCGCGTCCTCCTTATACTGTTCATACGCCGTCTTCAAAACGCCGATCTTCCGGTCACGGAACGCCTTGTCCATGTAGACCGCGCTGTCATACCGGTGATCATAGTCATACTGTCTGTTCGGGGAAGACGATGTATAGCCGCCGCGCCCCGCCGGATTCCGGTTGATGCTGCCGACCGCACCTCGCGGGAAGATCACAGAAAGACCTGCTGCCTCGAAATTCTTCACCGCCTGGCGAACCATACGCTCCATTCCGACCGGATACCGGATTGCCGCCGTTTTCTTCTTTGCGAGATCACGTCCCATGACCTCAAATCCGCGGATATATCCGTCTGTATAGGTATCCGCCATCTTCCTGATCTCTTCCTCCGGCAGGCTGTTTAAGAACGCCGCCATCTTTTCCTCCTCCGGGGAGATATACTCGCCGAAGCGGTACAGGTAAGAAAGATCCGAGAGATCACTCTCCATGATGATCTTCTTCGCAAAATCAAGCGTCGGATCGACACCTTCCCGCACACGGTAAGTCAATGTCACATCACAGTAATCGCTCGCACTCCAGTAGAGGACGTCCTTGATCTCCTTCGCCGTCGGAAGCGCCTCGCCCTCAAACAGGTTGTAGATCTCGATCAGCGCCTCGTTTCCGATCACGAGATCGAGAACACGCCCCTCAAATGCATAGACGATGTCCGCACGGATCTCCGCATAGAGATAAGAAAGAAGCTTTCCATACTCCTCTCCGAGCATCTGCACAGCATAAGCCGGATTCGCATAACTTGTCTCATAAGCTCCCGGGAGAACGTCCGCATAGAGCTTCTGATTTAAGGCTCTCCCCTCTTCCAGAGTCATCTTGTCAAGACTTCCGTCTTCCTTTGCCTTCAGGACTTCGCCGCACTGAATGATGAGCTCCGTCACCTTTTTAAAATAATCCCGGTAAACTTCCGGTACTGTCTCTTCCGTCAGAAAATCCCGGATCCGCGCCATGGAAAGGTCATAGCGCTCTCTGATCAGATCTTGTTCCATGTCTCATGCCTCCATTTCATTACAGCGCAAATACGATCATCAGTGCCCACACGAGCAGCAGGATCCCCGCCGCCGCGAGACAGATCTTCGCCAGAATGTAATTTTTCTCCTTCTCCATCATCGCGAAGATCCCGTAGACCACCGATGATACCGCAGTGATAATACTGCAAAAACCCAGAGCTGCTGCCGCAAGCGGCGCATTCCCCTGGGTGTGATAGGAAAAACCGATGGCAGCGGCGTAAAAAAGAAGCGCCGCCGCCACAAGTCCCGCCGCCACAAAACTGTTTTTTGCCAGCGGCTTTTTTATATACGATACTTTATTTCCGATTCGTTCCACTGTATCTCTCCCACACGCCTTTCGCAAGGGCAAAAATAATATACCCGACAAAACCGCCGATGGTATTCAAGAGCAGATCATCCACATCGAAACTTCCAACCTTGCCGACGAGCTGCATCGTTTCCACGGTGAGACTCATGGCAAAGCTTAAGATCACTGTGATATACCAGTGTCTCGTCCGCTCCCAGATGACCGGCAAAAAAAAGCCAAACGGCATAAACGCCAGCACGTTGCCGAAAATATTTAAAAATACCGCGCGCCAGCCAAGAATGTCCCTGTATAAAAGAAAACGCCGAATCTCTTTAAAAAGGGTCAGGTTGTAGGAATATTCGGCCCTCGCATCGGGGCTGCGCCCCATCTCTTCGGCGAAAAACAGGAAATATGTCAGCAGAACCAGATACAGGACGAAAAAGACCGCCCCAAGAATCCGATGTCTGTGTTTTTTCATCTTCAAACTTCTCCATTTTTATTTTCTCCCGTTCCCGGGCGGGTGCTTTCCCGCATTCTTTTCACATTTCTTGCAGAACCGGACCTTACGGGAGAAAAGCAGGAAAGGAGATGCCGCCATATCAGCCGCATCTCCCGCCGCATCATCTTTCCCTGAAATCAATTTTTTAGAAAGTAATATCTGATTTTCTCTTAAGAAGCAGTGCGCCGTTCACGATCGCGATGATCCCGGCTGCAAGTCCGACAGATGCAACGATGATTCCGACCGCGATGCTCGCTGCGCCTGTGTTTCTCATGGTCTTATAAATCTTTTCCATAGAACCGCTCCTTTATTATTTTACACCATACTGCTCATAGTATGCGTCGATCGCTGCTTTTAATGTATCGTCGATGATCACTTTTCCCTTGTACTCCTTATTGTAAAGGTGCTCAACGACTTCCTTCATGGTTACGATCGCTGTTGTGCGGAAACCGTATTTCTCCTGAATCTCTGTGAGTGCGGATTTCTCGCCTTTTCCTCTCTCGCAGCGGTCAACAGAAACAACAAGACCGAGAACATCGACATCGCCCTGTGCCTTGATGATCGGAAGAGTCTCCTCGATGGAAGTACCTGCTGTTGTTACATCCTCGATGATCACAACCTTGTCACCGTCAGCGATCGGGCTACCGAGAAGGATTCCCTTGTCGCCGTGATCTTTTACTTCTTTTCTGTTGGAGCAGTATTTGATGTCTGCGCCGAAGTGCTCGTTGATCGCCATGCTGGTCGCAACAGTCAGCGGGATTCCCTTGTAAGCCGGTCCGAAGAGAACATCGAAGTCTGTTCCGAATGTGTCATTGATCGCTTTCGCATAGTACTCGCCGAGCTTGCGAAGCTGAGCGCCTGTGCGATAGAATCCTGTGTTTACGAAGAACGGGGTCTTTCTTCCGCTCTTTGTCACGAAGTCTCCAAATTTTAATACGCCGCAATCAACCATGAATTCGATAAATTCCTGCTTGTACTTTTCCATTTTTCATCCATTCCTTTCAAGATAATATACTGTTTCGCAGATTTCCGATATCGTTATCTGCCGGCTTTTTGTCAGATGGCGTCCCTGCCGTGCAGGAATGCGATCCTTATGTTCAGTGTACGGCGCCGATCAGCTCGTGGATGTCCTCCACGCCGTACTTCTTCATATATGCCTCAATTCCCTCGATCACCTGGATCGTTGTATCCGGGTTGATGAAGTTCGCGGTTCCGACGGACACGGCTGTCGCGCCCGCGAGGATGAACTCCAGCGCATCCTCAGCTGTCATGATGCCGCCCATTCCGATCACCGGGATCTTTACTGCGTTCGCAACCTGATATACCATGCGGACAGCGACCGGTTTGATCGCCGGACCGGACATACCGCCGGTCTTGTTTGCCAGCGCGAAGGTCCGCTTATTGATGTCGATCTTCATACCCGTGATCGTATTGATCAGGGATACCACGTCCGCTCCGCCTGCCTCAACGGCTCTCGCCATCTCAGCGATATCCGTTACGTTCGGGGAAAGTTTCATGATCACCGGCTGCTTTGCAACCTTTTTGACTGCCTTTGTGATCTGCTCCGCGCATTTCGGATCCTGACCGAACGCGATCCCGCCTTCCTTTACATTCGGGCAGGAGATGTTGATCTCGAGCATGTCCACGTCGGCGTCCGCAAGGCGCTCCACAACGTCCACATAGTCGCTCTCGGACTTTCCGCAGACATTGACGATGATCTTTGTATCATGCTGTCTTAAAAACGGAACGTCGCGCTTCATGAACACGTCAACGCCCGGTCCCTGAAGACCGATCGCATTTAACATTCCGCCGTAAACTTCCGTCACACGCGGAGTCGGATTTCCCGGCCACGGAACATTTGCGATTCCCTTTGTCACAACAGCTCCGAGACGGTCAAGATCGATCATCTCACCGTATTCCATACCGGAACCAAAGGTACCGGAACAGGTCATCACCGGGTTCTTTAACTCCACACCGGCCAGTGTTACTTTTGTATTCATGCCTGTTCCTCCTTTTTGATCATGATGCCGGAGGCGATGCGCTCGCGCTGCTCGTCCGGAGTCAGGAGCTCTACCTCTTCGGCGCGGAAGACCGGGCCGTCCTTGCAGATCCTCTTGTTTCTCACGTTGCTGTGCTCATCGATGTCTTTGCTGTGGCATACGCAGCCAAGACAGGCACCGATCCCGCACGCCATCTTCTCTTCCAGGGAAATGTAACACTCAATCCCGTTCTCCATCGCATAGGCTTTCAGTGCCTTTAACATCGGAGTCGGTCCGCATGCGTAGATGATATCCGCGGTGAGCTTCTCCGCGCGGATCGCATCGATGACATTTCCCTTTGTTCCGACACTTCCGTCCTCCGTTGCGATCACAACATCAGCATATTTGCGAAGCTCGTCCGCAAGGAAGGTCTCCTGATCTCTGTAACCGATGACTGCTGTCTTTTCGCAGTCCAGGTTCTTCGCGAGTTCCAGCATCGGCGGGATTCCGATCCCTCCGCCGATCAGGAATGCCTTTTTCTTCTTTAAAGGGAATCCATTTCCCAACGGCCCCATAATATCCAGGGTATCGCCTGCCTTGCATTCGGAAAATTCCTTTGTGCCGGCTCCCGCGATGCGGTAAACGATCCGAAGTCTTCCATTCTCTTTGTCCGCCTCACAGATACTGATCGGACGCGGAAGAAGTTTTGACGGGTCATTTGTGTAAACAGCGATAAACTGTCCCGGAACAGCCGCTTCTGCCATCTCCGGTGCGTCAAGCCACATGCTGTAGATCCCCTCCGCCAGCTTCTCCTGACTGTGGATCACAGCGTTTACTTTTTTCTGTGCCATGGTTCCCTCCTTATTACAACACATCAGCCACGGACGAATGGCCATGGCTGATGATTATTTTTTCAATGTGGATCATTCCGCAGTTGTACAGCTTGTCTGGTTGCAGTATTTTTCTGAACAATTGCGTTTTTTCATTTATAATACAGAATTGATATCTGCGATCATGTCGATAACGGCCTGTCTGGATGCCTCTGCAAAGTGCTCCGGACCGAATTTCGCATATTTCTCCTGCTTATAAGCTGCGATGATACCACGGGAGGAGTTTACGACAGCTCCGAGTCCATCTTCGTTAAAGCAGTGCATTAAGTCTTTCGCAGTACCGCCCTGTGCACCGTAACCCGGTACCAGGAAATAAGTCTTCGGCATGAGCTTTCTTAAGATCTTGCTCATCTCCGGATAAGTAGCGCCGACAACCGCACCGACGTTGCTGTAATCGCCGTCCATGCTCGCTTCGCCCCACTCAACGACCTTCTCAGCGACTAACTCATAGAGAGGTCTTCCGTCTACAAGACGGTCCTGGAACTCACCGCTAGACGGGTTGGAGGTTTTAACGAGAACAAAAAGTCCTCTGTCCTCATCGTTGCAGACATTGACGAACGGTTTGATGCCGTCTGTTCCGAGGTACGGATTTACGGTAATGAAGTCTGTATTGAAGCCGCGGCATACGTTGCTTCCGACTTTTACGCTTCCGATATGTCCAACTGCATACGCGGAGGAAGTGGATCCGATATCGCCTCTCTTGACATCACCGATCACAAGGAGTCCCTTGTTCTGGCAATACTCGATCGTGCGGGCATATATTTTAAGACCCTCAATGCCAAACTGCTCATACATTGCAATCTGCGGTTTCACTGAGGGAATCAAATCATAAGTGTTATCAATAATTTCTTTATTAAACTGCCATACAGCCTCGGCAGCTCCTTCCATGGTCTCGCCGAAGTCCTTAAATGCTCTCTGGACAATATGGTTCGGGATATAACCTAACATAGGGTCAAGACCGACGCAGATCGGTGCCTTTGTCTTCTGAATCTTCTGTATGAGCTGACTGATCATAGTTTCCTCCTCCGATGTAGTTACGTTTCTAAAACACCTTATTCTTACCAATTTTAGCATAAGAGTTTTTCTGTTTCAAGTAAAAATACAGGTTCTGAAAAAAATTCCGCATTTTGCAAAGATTTTTCAAATGTTGTGACAGAAGTCTTTTTCTGCATCGTTATGATATTCAATTCATCTGCTAAACAAAATGGAATGTGCCTCGACACATTCTCGCGCCGAGCGCGGTCGCCTGCGACAACCTTCATCTTCGCGCGAGTGCGCATCTTAGGCACCTGGTACCCACGCCAGCTGCCGTTCTCTGTTTTTATCCTTTTATCAACTGTGGAACACGATCGTACAGACGTATTCCCCGTTCTTGTAATCTTTCTTCGCGAACTGGTCTTCCACCTGGGTCTCCATGTTCATCCAGAGCTCCTCGGCGGCCAGCATGATGTGGGAGAGCATGATGCCGATGTTGAATTCCTTAAAGGCGCGCTTTTCTTTTCCGGAAAACGGGAGTGTTTTTTTCGCAAAGATATAGATCCGGTCCGAATAGACGACAAAGCGCCATGGCTGGGAATTGAATGAGGACGGAGCGAGTCTCGCGGCACGCAGGATCGCCTTCACCTGCTCCCCCGGTTCGTCCTTGAACGCGCAGAGCGCCGCAAGGGAAGCGCGGTGAGCCAGGGAAGAATCGCGGGACGGGCGTCCCGCAGCCCGTCCGAACGCGATCACTAGGAAACGTTTCAGGCCGTCTTTTTTCTCCTCTCCGGCCTTCGTCGCCCCGAGATAACAGGTTCCGAGTTCCTTTGATGTGAGATAAAGGACTGCCTGCTCAGCCGCGTATCCGGCATTCCGCACAGACAGCTGGTCATCCCCGCAGTAGACGGCAAGATAGTACGGCGCCTCGACCTTCCAGAGACCATGGATCTTCTGCTTTCCGTCTGAATTGTCTATGATCTCAAATTTTACCGTTTTCTCCTCATCGAGGAGCGCGATATTTTTCAGATACCGCTCCAGCGCCTCCAGCCGTCCCGGTGCAAGTTTCTCCATCTCATACTCGCGGACCGAACATCTGTTAAAAATCGCCTCATAAATACTCATAACCGCTCGCCTCTTCCCCTCATGCCGGATGATCGATCGCCAGATCCGGCAAAACTGTCAATTCCTTTTTTCCATCCACTCCGGTCCGCTCCTCACCAATTCAGTCCGGAAGACGGTCTGACAAGATCCGCCCCGCAGCTGATCACACGGAATTTTCAGTTCAGAAAATTTCCGTTCATGAAAAGGAACCTTCCAACTCTTTGATGAGTCCTTCAAACACCTTCATCGCCTCATTGACGACATCCGGCTTTTCCATGTCAAGCCCGACTAACTTTAAAAGCTCCACCGGCGTCTTTGAGCATCCGCCCTTTAAGAACCGGAAATAACCTTCTTTTGTCTTTTCGTCCCCAGAAAGGATCCGCCTTGCGATCGCCATCGCCGCGGAAAATCCTGTCGCGTACTGGTAGACATAAAACTGCATGTAGAAGTGTGGGATCCGCTCCCACTCATGATCAATATCCTCATCGATCACAGTCTCTTCTCCATAATACTCCGAATTCAGCTCATGGTAAAGACTGCAGAGCAAATCTTTTGTGAGAGGAGTCCCGCTCCAGGAAAGCCGGTAGGTCTCTGCCTCAAATTCCGCGAACATCGCCTGGCGGAACAGCGTTGTGCGGAACCGCTCGGCGAGCTGGTTGATGAGGTAAAACTTCTCCTTCCTGTCATTTGTCTCATTGATCATGTAATTTAAGACCAGGATCTCATTGCAGGTCGATGCAACCTCCGCCACAAAGATCTTATATCCGGCATACGTGTAGGTCTGGCTGGCATTGGAGTACCAGGAGTGGATCGAATGTCCCATCTCATGCGCCAGGGTGAGGACGGAATCCAGCGTTCCGTCAAAGCTCATCAGCACGTACGGATGCACGCCGTAAACGCAGTTCGAGTAGGCGCCACTCCGCTTTCCCTCATTTTCATAGACATCGATCCAGCGGTTCCCGAAACCATTCTTTAAGAGGTTTAAATATTCCTCTCCGAGAGGTTTTAATGCCTTCAGGATCAGTTCCTGTGCCTCTTTGTAGGAGTACGTTTTCTCATACTCATCCGTGAGCGGCACGTAGAGATCATACATGTGCAGCTCCGGAAGGTCCAGGCATTTTTTCCGGAATCCCATATACCGGTGCAGCAGCGGGAGCGCATCATGGACTGATTCCAGGAGGTTATCGTAAACACGCTCCGGGATCTCGTTTTCCGCAAGGTACATGGCTCTTGCCGACGGATACTGACGCATTCTCGCATAGAAATTTCCCTGCTTGACATTTCCCTCGTAGGTTGCCGCGATCGTGTTCGCAAACTGGCGGTATCCTTTGTAGAGGGAATGGAAGGCCGCCTCTCTGACACTCCGCTTTTTGCTCTCGATGAGTTTCCCGTATCTCGCGTGGGTCACCTCAACGAGTTCCCCGTTCTCGCCCTCAACCGGGTCAAATTTCAGATCTGCATTATTAAATAAGGAGAATACCGATGACGGAGTATGCGCGATCTCGGAAGCGGACGCTAAGATCGCTTCCTCCTTCTCTGAAAGCATATGCGGCTTTTTCGCGAGCAGACGTTCGATCTGGAGTTTATACACCATTAACTCATCCGTTTCCAGGAATCCGTTCATCGTTTCATCCGGGATCTCCAGGATCTCCGGCTGGGCGAAGGACGAAGCAGCCATTGCTTTTACCGCAAGAGACTGGACTCTGGACACCAGCGCCTGGTTCTCGCTGACGGAAGTATCCTGGTCGCGTTTCTGCATCGCATACGCATAGAGGAGAGAGAGCGTCTCATCCATCGATTCATCAAATTCCAGGTAACTTTTAAGCAGATCTGCCGAACTTCCGAGTTTTCCCCGGTATGTCTCATACCCCGGGATCCGCTCTTCCACTCCGTCCGCAAGTTCTTCAAACTTCTCCGGCGATGCGATCATGTCCTCCAGTTTCCAGGTATCCTGTTCTCTGATCTCTGAACGTTTCTTTACTCTCTCAGCCATGGTTTTCTCTCCTTTTGCACTTTTTATTTTAGAGCAATCCTGACATGATCGGCACTGCAACGACCGTCATAAGGCCTGCTACCGCGATCGACAGGCTGCTCATCGCACCTTCGACCTCGCCGAGCTCCAACGCCTTTGCGGTTCCGATCGCATGCGCGGAAGTTCCGAGTGCCAGTCCTTTCGCGATCGGTTCCTTGATGCCGACAAGCTTAAACCAGCCATCTGCAACGATATTTCCGATGATTCCCGTCAGGATGATGCTGACGATCGTCATCGTCACGATCCCGCCGGCTTCCTCCGATACTCCCATTCCGATCGCTGTCGTGATGGACTTCGGAAGCAGGGAAACATAGTGGACATGTTCCAGACGGAAGATCATGGACATCACATAGACGCTGACGACACTTCCGATGACTCCGGCTGTGATCGCTGCTGCGACTGCTGTCAGGTTCTTCTTTAATAATTCTAACTGCTTATACAGTGGAATTGCAAGACAAACCGTTGACGGTGTCAAAAAATAACTGATATAGGATGCACCTGTGTTGTAATCGGTATAGCTGATCCCGGTCGCTTTTAAGAATGCGATCACAAGGATGATCGCGACGAGCAGCGGGTTTAACACTGGCCATCCGAATTTTTTCTTTAACTTCATACCGATCAGGTATGCGAACAGACTGATAAATACTCCAAAGTACAATGACATTTCTATTTCTCCCTCTTTTTCTGTCTCTTGATGATCCACTCTGCCGTCTTGCCGGTGATGGTCATGACGATGAAAGTTGTCACAAAGGTGATGATGAGCATCGGGATCATAATGGCTTTTAACTCTTCGATCTTATCGATGATCCCGACAGCGGCCGGAATAAACATGACCGGCATCAGATCCAGAAGCAGGTTTCCCGTCACTTCCACATCGGAAAGGGAGATCACTTTCGTGCATAAACCGCCGAGAAGAATGAACAGTCCATACACTCCGGCGGGAACCGGCAGCGGAATGAACATATTCAAGAGTTCCCCCACCATCGTGATCCCGAAAATGATCACAATTTCTTTCACGTACTTCATTTTTGTTTTCCTCCTGTTGTCAGATTCTGTCTCTGTTTTCTGCGATCTTCGCAGGCTTGCGGAGAGACAGTATAAAATGGTCCAACCATTTTTGAGACTAGGAACCATTTTATCACCCCTTTTGCATGGCGGCAATAGAAAAAAACACGGAAAATTCCTTGAATTGAAGTATTTTTCTGTATATACTTATCTTCATCTGAACACGATGGCGGCAGTGATTCTATTGTGCGGAATTTGTCTCTCTTCCGCATTTCACTTCTGCATTTTTATCCCCGGCAAATAAAACTCCCGCCGGATCCACATACTTTGTTCCTGAAAGGGAATGTTTTTCACCGATTTTTCCACTTAGTTACAGGAGGTTTATGATGAAATCATACTGCGTCTCTTCTTTAGATTCTTTCCGGAAAGACCAGATCCAAACCATGGTAAATACATGCACAGCTCACGATCACGCCTCGCTCTCTTTCCCTTTTGAGGATGCATCCCTGTTTCTTTTTTCTGAATACGACGGGCGCATCGTCTCCGCCATCGCTTTTGTTCCGGTGGACGACCTTCTGTTTGAGTGCTCCGCCTTTACAGATCCGGAATTCCGCGGTCAGGGACTCTTCTCTGCGCTTCTGGAACATGGGATCTGCAAACTTCCGGAGGATTCCGAACTGCTCTTCTATATGGATCAGAACGACCGGAACACCGCCGCTGTCCTTGAGGCGATCGGAGCGGAACAGGACTCTGAGGAACATATGATGGAGCTGCTGCCGGAGGATTTTTCTACTGCTGTCCGGCGAACTGACCATGCGAAATCTTTGTCCGCAGCCTCCGCTTCTCTCACCGACATTCAGGTCGAAACTCTGGATATCGATGGCACGCCGACACTCTGTTTTCGATCCGGACATGCAATCGTAAATTTCTCTGTCTTCCCGTCCCATTACTATCTCTACGGTTTCGAGGTAGCAAAATCGCAGCGTGGGAAAGGATACGGAACCTCATTTTTACAGGCGGTCCTTGCAGGACTGTTTTCTGACGCGGAAAAGTTTATGACGGATGTTCACACCGACCAGACTATTTCTGACGTCTCGGTCGCGGTTTCATCCCGCACCGGTGCTTCTGGTGATCATAAACGTCCGGTCCTCCTTCAGGTTGCCGGAAATAACACTCCGGCTCTTGCCCTGTACAAAAAAACAGGGTTCCGGATCACCGAAACCCTGTGCTGCTATCTCTATTAAGGACGCATTCGACAAACAGCTTTTTCCTCAGCTTTCTTTTGTCGTCTGCCCGCTCTTCTCTTTTTTGCATCTGCTGCCGGCTGTTCTTTTCGGCCTACGGCAGATCTTTATCAAATTGGAGGGGATTTTCCCTGCTCTCACGATCTTCGATCTTCCGGCGGAGCGCCAGCATTTTAAGATCCGTCTGTGCGATCACCTCTGCACACTCTTTCAGTTCATCGCTGATCTCACTCGCATCTTCCACATCCTTCTTATACTTCATCTGATGATCCAGACTCGCCCAGAAGTCCATCGCGATCGTCCGGATCTGGACCTCCACGCGCATGTTTTCCTTCCGGTCGGAGAAGAATACCGGAACTTCGATGATTATGTGATAGCTGCGGTAACCGTTGACCTTCGGACAGCGGATATAGTCCTTGACCATCAGGACATTGATATCATCCTGGCGCGCCAGCATCTCGGCGACGGTATAGATATCATCCACAAATGAACAGATCACGCGTATCCCCGCCACATCGTAGAGATTTTCCCGCACCGACTCTACGGAGATCGGGAATCCTCTTCTGTGGAGTTTTTCGATGATGCTCTCCGGCTTTTTCACTCTGGATTTGATCATCTGGATCGGGTTTCTCTGATTCCGCACTGCGAGATCGTCGTTCAATACTTCCAATTTCGTCTTCACTTCCCGGATCGCACATGCGTAGCGCATATTTAACTCCCGGAACTGACGTGCCTCATTTAAAAAGCTCTCCGGGATATCGATCGCTCCCGGCGCGTTGACAGCCGACTGGTACAGTTCACCATTTGGGTTCATACTGATGTTCATTGGTAATTTCCTGCACTTTCCTTCATTATTATGCTCACCACCCATTTCTGCACAGGTGGTTTCTTTTCATGATCATTCCTATTATACCGGAAAATATGCCATATTACAACGAAAGATTTCCGAACTTTTTATGAAGTTTCCACAACCCTGTTCACCCCATATTCTTTACAACGCCCGCGTTTCATGCTATGATACCACAAAGGGAACAATCCCTGCCCTTGTGCCGCAACCACTTGAATTCAGGAGGATATCATTATGAAAACACTTGGATATTACAATGGGAACTTCGGTCCTCTCGAGGAGATGACCGTGCCGATGAATGACCGTGCCTGCTACTTCGGGGACGGTGTATATGAAGCAACACTTGCAAGAAACGGAAAGATCTTCGCCTTAAAAGAACATCTCGACCGCTTTTTCAACAGTGCGGGCCTTCTCAGGATCGAGATTCCTTATACACGGGAAGAACTGACCGCGATCCTCTATGACATGCTCGCGAAGATGGACGACAGCGATATCTTCATCTACTGGCAGATGACCCGCGGAACCGGCATCCGCCAGCACCAGTTCCCGGAAAAAGGCACAAAGCCGAATCTCTGGATCTTTATGAAACCGGGAAAACCGGCAGATTCCAGCAAACGTCTGAAGCTCACCGATGTTGAGGATACCCGGTTCCTTCACTGCAACATCAAGACCTTAAACCTCCTTGTGAACGTTATGGCCGCCGAGAAAGCCGAGTCCATGGGATGCGGGGAATGCGTCTTCCACCGCGGCGATGTTGTCACCGAGTGCGCCCACAGCAATGTCTCCATCATCAAAGACGGGATCTTCAAGACTCACCCGACCGACCACTACATCCTCCCGGGCATCACAAGAATGCATATCATCCAGATCTGCAAAGACAACGGGATCCCGGTCGATGAGACACCGTTCACGATGGCGGAACTCATGAATGCCGATGAGATCATCGTCTCCAGCTCCACAAAATTCTGTTCTCCGGCTTGCGAGATGAACGGAACTCCGATCGGCGGAAAAGCTCCGGAACTCGTAAAGCTGATCCAGGAAAAATACATGGAGAAATTTGAGAACGAGACGGCAAACTAGGTCAGAGTTCCTGATCTCCCACTGCACGATCGCAAAAACGAATCCTGATACCAAAAAGGTCAGAATGGACGCCTTTCCATTCTGACCTTTTTTATGGATTCATGGCAGTTCAGACCTTCCTTACTCTACCCCGTTCTTCTCGCAGAACTCCGCCAGGCAGCACCTGTCACAGTACGGCTTTGTCCGCGCAGTGCAGACAGCCCGTCCATGTTCCACGAGGCGGTGGCAGAAATCATTTCCTTCCTCCGGCGGAATGATCTTCCAGAGCGCCATCTCAACTTTTTTCGGGTCCTTGATCCCGTCCACGAGACCAATCCTGTTTGTCAGGCGGATGCAGTGGGTATCGGTGACGATCGCCGGTTTTCCGAAGACATCACCCATGATGAGATTCGCGCTCTTTCTTCCGACGCCCGGGAGTTTTAAGAGTGTGTCAAAGTCATCCGGCACATTTCCATGATATTGTTCCCAGAGGATCTTCATGCAGGCGCTGATATCGCGCGCCTTGCTCTTCCCGAGTCCGCAGGGACGGACGATCTCCTCGATCTCGTTCACATCCGCTTCCGCCAGCGATTTCACATCCGGGAATTTTTTATAGAGATCCTGAACGACCACATTGACTCTCGCATCCGTGCACTGGGCCGCCAGGCGCACGCTGACCAAAAGCTTCCATGCTTCGTTGTAATCCAGCGTGCAGTCCGCATCCGGATACTCTTTTTTTAATGCCGCGATCACCTTCGCAGCAAGTTCTTTTTTCTCTTCCAGTGTTTTTTCCATATGTATTTTCTCCTGTCCTCCGGTTCTGCTGTACGAGCCGCTTTCCGGTATTCGGCTGCGGCTTCACGCCTTTTTGGCCGGTCACTTTCTCCCGTTTAACTGATCCAGCACATCCTGGACCGTCATATACTCCACATGTTCCGGCATCTCGATCGCAGCGCCGAACCGGTCGTCTACTTCCGATATAAAATATACGATCAGAAAGGAATCGAGACCAAGATCTCCGATCAGAAACGCATCCTTTTTGATCGGCGTATCGACATACGCTTCCAGGATCTCTCCAAGAATTTCCAGTTCTTTTTCTTCCTTCCGTTCGATTTTCATCTTTGCATCCTCATGAAGGTTCATTGATCCACCTCGTTATTTTTTGCATGAGCCGCCGACCGTTTCCCGCACCAGGCAGGATCTGACCGCCGCCCCGATCATATTTCGTTCCTTTTAGTATAACGCTGAAATCCCGGGTTTACAATCTCTTTTCTCTTCTCCTGTATGAACAAGATGTCATTGGGTTACTTTTCATGGGTAGGAATTTTCTGAACTGAAAATTCCGTATGATACCGTTGTGGTCGCGGATTTTGCCGATTCGGAATGCGAAGCATCGGCAAAATCCTGTTACAGTGCGCGGGCATGGAGTGCCCGTGTACTGTAACGTCATTGGTTTGATCCATCGTTTTTCCGCTATATAGAATATGTTTCGCAATAAGAAATTCCATTCTTATTCCTACCCGGGGAGGTTCTTTTTTCTGTTGAAATTCCTTCCCAAAACCTGAATATTTTGGAAAAAGGTATGGACGAAACTTCATTTTTGTGAGAAAATGGAACGGGTATGATGTGATTTTTTTAACGAGCATTAAAAACCATATATTGAAAGGAGTCTCAACATGATTTATTCACATGAAGTAGAACAGATGTGCACGGTTGCGCAGGGCGTAAACCATGGCGCAGCTCCGATCCCGGAGGAAGCGAAATGGGTACAGTCCAAGGAAATCAAAGATATTTCCGGTCTGACACACGGTATTGGCTGGTGCGCTCCGCAGCAGGGTGCCTGTAAGCTGACCCTGAATGTAAAGGAAGGTATCATTCAGGAGGCTCTTGTGGAAACCATCGGATGTTCCGGTATGACTCACTCCGCAGCTATGGCAGCAGAGATCCTTCCGGGCAGAACAATTCTTGAAGCATTAAACACAGACCTTGTCTGTGATGCGATCAATACAGCAATGAGAGAGCTCTTCCTCCAGATTGTTTACGGAAGAACCCAGAGTGCATTCTCCGAGGAAGGTCTTCCGATCGGCGCTGGTCTTGAGGATCTCGGTAAAGGTCTTCGTTCCCAGGTTGGTACGATGTACGGTACTTTAAAGAAAGGTCCGCGTTACCTCGAGATGGCAGAAGGTTATGTTACCGGTATCGCTCTTGACGCTGATGACCAGATCATCGGCTACCAGTTCGTAAACCTCGGCAAGATGACCGACTTCATCAAAAAAGGCGACGATCCGACAACTGCTTATGAAAAAGCAAAAGGTCAGTACGGCCGCGTAGCAGATGCAGTGAAGATCATTGACCCGCGTCAGGAATGATTGGAAGGAGAAGAAAACAATGGCATTATTTGAATCCTATGAGAGAAGAATTGACAAGATCAATTCCGTTTTAAACAGCTATGGCATCGCATCCATTGAAGAAGCTGAGAAGATCACAAAGGATGCAGGCCTTAACGTATATGACCAGGTAAAGAAGATCCAGCCGATCTGTTTCGAGAACGCATGCTGGGCTTACACAGTAGGCGCTGCGATCGCGATCAAGAAGAACTGCCGCCGTGCCGCAGATGCTGCTGCTGCAATCGGTGAAGGTCTTCAGGCTTTCTGTATCCCGGGTTCCGTTGCTGATCAGAGAAAAGTTGGTCTCGGACACGGCAACCTCGGAAAAATGCTCCTGGAAGAGGACACAGACTGCTTCTGCTTCCTCGCAGGTCACGAGTCCTTCGCAGCCGCTGAGGGCGCGATCGGTATCGCTGAGAAAGCAAACAAAGTTCGTAAAAAACCGCTCCGTGTTATCTTAAACGGTCTCGGAAAAGACGCTGCACAGATCATCTCCCGTATCAACGGCTTTACTTATGTTGAGACAAAGATGAACTACTACACAGGCGAAGTTGAGGAAGTTTTCCGCAAATGCTACTCCACAGATCCGGAAAGCCCGCGTGCAAAAGTAAACTGCTACGGTGCTAACGACGTAACAGAGGGCGTTGCAATCATGTGGAAAGAGGGCGTAGACGTTTCCATCACCGGTAACTCCACAAACCCGACACGTTTCCAGCATCCGGTTGCAGGTACATACAAGAAAGAATGCGTAGAAAAAGGCAAGAAGTACTTCTCCGTAGCATCCGGCGGCGGCACAGGCCGTACTCTTCACCCGGATAACATGGCAGCAGGTCCGGCTTCCTACGGTATGACAGATACCATGGGACGTATGCACTCCGACGCACAGTTCGCAGGCTCCTCCTCCGTTCCGGCTCACGTTGAGATGATGGGTCTGATCGGTATGGGCAACAACCCGATGGTTGGTGCGACAGTTGCTGTTGCTGTTTCCGTACAGCAGGCTGCTGATGACGGAAAGTTCTAAAAAATCCTTATTTTATGGGACTTTTTCAAGTCGTTCATAGTGTGGGATAGTAATAAATAATCGTTCATTTGTCGATTATTTGTCGATTATTTGTATACCACACTTGTATACCAAAGAATCTGGGGCTGCCGCACATTAGTGCGACAGCCCCAGATTCATGAATTCAAATAATCTTCTTTCGGATAAAATCCTGTTTTATGTTCTTTTCGTCTATTCCGGCTGCTCCTGTTTTTCCTTCAGCTCCCGCAAAATCCCCAGAACAATCACCACTCCCAGCACAAAGGTCAGAGCATCTGCTACCGGCTGGCACAGCTGCAGACCTCGGATTCCGAATTTCACCGGAAGAACAAAGAGTGCCGGGATCAGGAATAATCCCTGACGTCCTGCTGCCACAAGGGAAGCGCGGAAGCCATATCCGATCGTCTGCGTCATCATATTTGACATAACGATCCATGCCGACAACGGCAGTGTAACGCACTGGAAGCGCAATGCCCAGGTTCCGATCTCAATCACATCAAGATCCTCCTTCCGGAAGATCCGCATGATCTGCGGAGCGCCGACAAAGCTTACGACCGAAAGTGTCACCAGAAATACCACAGCGACCTTAACGCAGAACCAGAAAGCTTCCAATACGCGGTCATACCGTTTCGCACCGAAATTGAATCCGCACACCGGCTGAAAGCCCTGTCCGAAGCCGATCATGGCCGAACCAATGAACATCATATAACGGCTCACAATGGAAAGTGCTGCGATCGCTGCATCTCCGAACGGATTCGCCGCTACATTTAACGCTGCGGTTGCAATGCTCGCAACGCCTTGACGACAAAGTGACGGGATTCCGCCGTGAAGGATCTCTCCATAGAGTGAAAGAGACAAGGTGATCTTTCCCGGTTTGAGATGGACACAATCCTTTCTCAACAGGCTCTGGAAGAACAGGATTCCAAAGCTGATGCACTGGCTGAGCGCCGTTGCCAGAGCCGCACCGGAGATTCCAAGATTCAGGCCAAAAATAAAGATCGGATCCAGGATCATATTCAGGATCCCACCGGTTGTGATTCCGATCATGGAATAAACGGCAAGTCCCTGAAACCGGAGCAGATTATTCATAGAAAGGGCTCCCGTCATGACAGGTGCTGCCATCAGAATGTATTTCGCATAATCCTTCGCATATGGTGCGATCGTATCGGTGGCCCCTAAAAGGCGCACCAGCAGATCCAGATTCGGCAGACAGATCGCCCCAAACACAAGTCCTACAAAAATAGCCGTATAAAAACCGGTGGAGGCGATCCGCTCGGCCTTCTCCTCATCCCGGCTTCCAAGGACTCTGGAAAGATAATTTCCGCTTCCCATTCCAAGTGTAAATCCAAGTGCCTGGATCATCGCCATCAGCGAATAACTGACGCCTACCGCTGCCGATGCACTGGTGCTGATCCGACTGACGAAGAAGGTGTCCGCCATATTATAGATGGATGTCACCAGCATACTGATGATCGTTGGGATCGCCAGACTGGGGATCAGCCGGGAGATCGGGGTTTCTGTCATTTTAATATATCGTTCTTCCTGAGTCATGGGACTCCTCATGCTTGCTTCCTCCGTATCTTATTTTTTTACAGATATGCAACCTACTTCTTCGCGCAAGTATGCTTTCTCGGCACAGTCGTGCCTTTTTGATCCACAGAAAGCTCCTGTGAATCAAAAGAGCCGCCGACGGAAGTCCTCTTCCACAGCAGCTCTTTATCATCCGGTCAAAATCGGTCCGGTCCCTATATGGAAACCGGTCCGGTCTTGACTCGCCTCTTTTTATTCTGCTTTCTTACCGCTCAGATACTCGTGGATTCCGCGCGCTCCTGCTTTTCCTGCCTCCATGGCAAGAATAACGGTAGCAGCACCTGTCACAGCATCTCCGCCTGCAAATACGCCCTCACGGGAAGTCTTTCCGTTCGACTCATCCGCAACGATGCATTTATGCTTGTTGATCTCAAGTCCGCCTGTTGTGGAGGAGATCAGCGGGTTCGGGGAAGTGCCGAGCGCCATGATGACCGTATCAACATTGATCGTATAATCGGAACCTTCGATCTCGACCGGACGGCGTCTTCCGGATGCATCCGGCTCGCCGAGTTCCATCTTTCTTACGACCATGCCTTTGACCCAGCCCTTTTCATCGGTCAGGATCTCCGTCGGATTCGTTAAGAGGTTGAAGATGATTCCCTCTTCCTTTGCGTGGTGAACCTCCTCCGCTCTTGCCGGAAGCTCAGCCTCACTTCTTCTGTAGACGATATGGACCTCCGCACCAAGACGGAGCGCTGTTCTCGCTGCATCCATCGCTACGTTTCCGCCGCCGACAACAGCAACCTTCTTTCCTGCTGCGATCGGAGTATCGTAGTCGTCTCGGAATGCCTTCATCAGATTGCTTCTTGTGAGGTACTCATTCGCAGAAAATACACCGTTCGCGTTCTCGCCCGGGATTCCCATGAATCTCGGAAGACCGGCACCGGAACCGATGAAGACAGCCTTGTAGCCCTCTTCATCCATCAGCTCATCCACCGTTACAGACTTGCCGATAATTACGTTTGTCTCGATATCAACGCCGAGCTTCTTCACATTCTCGATCTCCGGCTGTACAACGCCCTGTTTCGGGAGACGGAACTCCGGGATAC
>ERZ1026901.109-NODE-109-length-73336-cov-7.516628_pt1 | contig 73336 bp, 53 predicted proteins | sample MGYA00380179_ERZ1026901 | MGnify/ENA primary metagenome ERZ1026901 (study PRJEB33269, sample SAMEA4719815) | human gut metagenome | biome: human-associated habitat; feature: organic feature; material: feces | place: Cameroon | collected 2013-10 ... | reverse complement strand
TGACTGATGAGAAAACAGATATAGACCGAAAAGATTCCTTAAGATGAGGCAGGTTGTTTTTTGAAGGTTACTTAGTTTCGTATTCCAGAACTTTTATCGTAAATTGCGCCGGTTTTATAACGGACAACACATCAATGAAATTCATCGGAAACATTCTTTGGCTCATTTTGGGCGGGCTGCTGGTCTCGGTCTGCTATTTCATCGCCGGACTCCTGTACTGCATTACCATTATCGGAATCCCTTTCGGCTACCAATTATGGAAGTTCGGAGTGTTCTCCTTATGGCCGTTCGGGACAGAGGTCGTGGACGGAAACAATGCAGGAGGCTGTCTCAGCATATTCATGAATATACTTTGGATTCTGCTCGGCTGGTGGGAAATCGCAGCTGCGCACCTTGTCTGCGGACTTATCTGTTGCATAACCATCATCGGAATTCCATTCGGACTACAGCACTTCAAGATTGCCCTTCTCTCCCTGACGCCATTTGGCAAGACCTTCCAGTCGTGACGGTGAAATCCAGGTGATTCCGGAATTATTTCCCATACCGGAATCCGATGCCGTGATTGTCCAGGCTGATAGGCATTCTTGACCATCACCGGAAACCATCCCCAAAAACGACCATCCCCTGAAAACAAACATGTCCGGAAAACCGACGTGGTTTCCGGACATGTTGACAAATCTATATCGAATCCTGCATAAGCAGGCTCACCAGACTACTCCTCGATATAAAGTCCCTCACGCGAGAGCTGCTTATCCAAGTTCGCCACACCAAGTGCGACAATAGCAGTTACAGTAGCTGTATGCTCCTGATACTCAGGAATATTCTTTGTATAAAGGTCGCGCTCAGTATGCCAGATTTCATCGTAATCGAAATCATAGCCCTTGATGTCATCCGTTACGAAGCCAAGAGTCGGAACACCTTCTACTGCAAATACTGAAGCATCTGTTCCGCCATACTCCGTAGGGCGCTTGCGAGGCTCACGAATCCTGATCTCGAACGGATAATCCGGACGAATCTGCTTGACAGGAGCGGTAATCTTTACGAAGTCATCGTACATGGCCTTAGGAACATACATGCCTACAGGTGGCTCCGGACCGCCGTCGCGGTTGAACATATTTGAAATCTTGCCCAATTTGTCAGAATGAGTCTTTACCCATGCCTGAGCGCCCAATTGACCGAACTCCTCTCCGGCAAAAGCCACGAACAATATAGTTCTCTTAGGCTTGGCACCGGCCTTCATCAGCATACGTGCGGCTTCCATCATCGGACCGATGCCGGTACCGCAGTCAATACCTCCTGTCGCTACATCATAAGCATCCAGATGACCGCTCACGATAACATACTCGTCAGGATACTTGCTGCCCTTGATAGACGCTATCACATTGTGATATTTGATTGGACCCAGTTTAAAGTGATTGCGGATATCGAACTCCAACTCAAAAGTGCGACGTTCCTCTACCATCTGTTTGATGATAGCAAACTGGTGCTCATCCAATTTGATGTCCGGAACCTCTGGAATATTATCGAAGGTAGTGTTAGGATTCTCTACCAATCTGCGGTCATAGAGCGCACGCAACGGAACTGGAGCGGACTGGATGAAGCCGAGAACTCCGGCCTCGCACATTTCCCTGTAATACAAGCCTGGCTGTTCTTTAAGTTTCAAGTACTCCTTATGTTCTCCTGTCTTTCGGTTATGTGCCCAGATCTCTTCGTTCTTTTTAAGAATCTCTCTGTTCTCTTCCTTGATCTTGCTGCGAAGTGAATCCCCGGCGGCTGAGTGGTCAATAGGGAAACCACTGCTGGTTCCGGAGATCAGTACCCATGCACCTTTCAGACGTCCTTTCATTTGTGCGAATTCCTCATCAGTACGAGGCTCAATCAGCACGTGTCCACGCTGTACGCCTTTTGTTCCGGAAGTGTATGAAGGCGTCACGAAATGCAGAGGCATGCTGTTTTCACCTATCAGGCGACCGAACCATGGACCTCTGTTAAAACCTACAGGGATTGATCCTGCCTCTTCCAGCATGACGTCCAGACCCCAACTTTTGTACTCGCGAACCATCCATTCCGCTGCATTCTCGAATGCATCCGAGCCTATCGGACGACCTCCGAAACGATTGGTCAGAATGTCAATCTGACGCATTACCTGATTGTCCGTTTTACCAATCTCGATGATTTTCTTGACTACGGCATCTTGCGCGAATGCAGGAGCACCGTTAGTCAGGAATGCGAGAGCAGCACAAATCATTAGAATTTTTCTCATAATAGTTAGCTCTGTTTTGATTTGATTATCAGTAATTATGTGTGTGCATGGCAATGTTTAGAAACTATCTTGAAATGATTGAATGGTTGTTTGAGGTAAAATTCCTTCATCTTCTTCCCGGGTTTTCAGGTCAGATAGGCCCAGTTATCTTCCCGGAACCCTCGGTTGAATCTGAAGTTTGCCCACTCAAACCTTCTGTGAATAATTTCAAAACAGTTTCTTAGGCTCTATTTTTAAATCCATTATAAGTTATTATTTGCTTTCCTGTGTATAGAAAAGGATTAGTTTAGCGAGTGATCTGCGGCAAACAGGACAGAATCCCGCTGCCTTGTTAGTGCGCATACGGCAATTGTCAGCCGGACGATAAATGCCTTTCAGAAGGTATCCGCCACCCTCATAGACACCGATGCGGTCTATAGCTTCCTGAGAGTTATCCAGTTCTGAGACTTTCAGGTGGCTTCCCGGAGTCGGTATAGTACATCCCTCAGGGAGCATGTCCTTCCATTTGCTGTCGAAATCGACCAATGTTGTGAGGTTCGGCTCCCAAGGCTCCACGCCAATGTCATAACTGGAGTCAAGTGCGTCAGCATGTTCGTAGAAATACTCGTCAGCCAGACCTCCGAAACTATGACCGAATTCATGGACTACAACAGGACGGAACTGGCTGTGATGCGCCGTTGTGAGGGTATATGAATTGTAGATTCCTCCACCTCCGTAAGTATCTGTGTTTGCTAGGATTATGATATGTTCATATGGAATGCCGGTCAGCTGGTCATGAATGTCGTGGACATTCTCGCTTGTAAGATATCTGTCAGAATAGAAAGTCGAAAAGTGCGAACTCAATGCCGTGTTCCTCCATTGGCCTTTAAGAGGCTCGGAAACGCCTGAATCCTTCGAAACTGACTCTACGGCTATTATGTTCAGATAATCCTTCATCTTGGAGAATGGTTCCGCGGAAAGAAGCGCATCGCACGCCGCCTGCGCATCCTTGCGGAATGTTTTCATATCCTTTGCAGAATATCCCTCAGCCATTACCACCACGTCAATGCAGTCTTTGCTGTCGCCTCCTTTGTGAAGATAGTTCCATCGGGCATCAGAACCCGGTGCCCTGCGGACCAGAATGTCAGACGGGTCGAAAATGAAATCGTGCCCGGCTGTCACTTCTCCCTTGTTGTTGAAAAGTCTCAGAGATATCTCGACCTTGCGTTTTGGCATCGGCACAAGAACCGTGTGCTCAAATGACCTTGCCCGATGCCTTGCCTCATCAGTCGTCAGCCATTCATTGAAAAGCGAAGAAAATGACCAGGCATAGAGGCGGGCGCCAGTTTCTGCATCCTTCATCAGGAACTCTCCATTTCCGCGGAGCGGCATCCTGTCGAGATTGACTCTCCTGCCGTACCATCCGTCGGAGGACTCCAGGCAGTCGAGGCTCAATGACTGGCCGGCAGCATCCCCGCTGAAACAATAATCGACGCGCAGAGTCGAGTCTGCAAAATTGTCGGAAAACCTCACCTGAGCCAGGGCCTGAGGGCAAGACATACCCGCAGAAACGGCAATGATGAGGATTGTCAATGTCTTAAGAAAGTGATTTCTGGTCATTTTGTGTGAATTACATTATAATGGAACTCTTAACTTGCTGCCATTTCCGTGCCACAATCTAAAACATTTCAGATAATCGTCCGCATTCAGGGTAAAATCCCAGTTGACATTGATATGAAAAATTTGCTGCTGGCATTGATTCCCTTTATCTTTGCCTTCGCGAATTCCGGACTGAATTTGCCGTAACAGTGACAATAGCTATTGTAGCAGAAATATTCATAATTATGAACAGGCCTTCCTCTCATCTTAAGAAACTTAAATCTGTTTTTCCGAAACTCGAATGGGAACTCACTGAAAGGCAGTGGGTGCTTTTGAGTTATATAGCATTGACAGATTCATGCGAATATGAAACACGAACATTGAGATCAAAGCTTAAATTGTGGTACCCGACAAACGAAGAACTTAGGGCTGACTTGGACGTTCTTGTGAAAAACCATTATGTGAAATGGACTCCAACGTGGGGCGACAGAATATATGAGGTGGATTGTTTCTACTATATGAAGGTGGCACTCAATGCTTTGCTGTATTATCCGAACCTTCCGAAATATGACCGTTCCGGTTCGACATCACGCTATGACTTTGTCCAGTCCATTTACAATGATGACACAGAGAAGCTTGACAGTATGTTTTCTTTCCAGTTCTGGCTGATGGCAGAATGTGCAAACGACCTGATTCCTGTCATGTTCGATGAGGCCTTCAGTGCGATATTCGAGAGGGTACCGCGGGAAGAACTCGCGAGTTTCTTCAGTTTTGCATTGCTCTCTAATGAAGCCAATGGCACTATTGACAAAAGTTTTCTGGACAGGGCGGAAAAATTCATAAAGTATTATTTCGATGGGGATGAGAGAAAATTGATGAGTGAAGTCAATGCTTACAGATGGTTTGCGGAAGGGATCTGGACGGATTCTCTCGTTGCTGACAGTTCCCGTGAGCCTGTTGCGGCATCAGCATGTGCGGTCAGGCTTTTGTACAAAGGAGATTACAAAATAGCAATTGACCTTTTTGAACGTGCTCTCAAGCTGGAAAAGAATCGGGACACGAGATTGAAGTCGAAGAATTACCTGACTTCGCCGCTCATGACATACTTTCTGATATCTGCATATATTCTGGAAGGCAGCGAAAAATATCAGAAGAAACTTACTTCATTTTTGAATAAAAAGGCGGATCCGGTCCAGTTCGGAGCTGCAATATATCTCGCGCAAAAGTCGTTGGGATATGACGAAATGCGTATATCGGACGTGATTCCGTCTGTTGAAGACATGTTGCGCGAGACCTTGGAACTGTATTCCGGATTCGCGAGTCGTTTCGGGTCAAGTCTTGTCAAAGAAAAAGTGGAAGCGCCGGCTCCATTGATGGCGGTAGTCAGATATGAGACAGGCGTCGGGCTTGGCGAAGAAGAAAGACTTTCTTTGGAAAACTTGTTCGGAGGTTCACCGATAATGTCCAGAATGCACTTCAAGCAGCCGTGGGAACATGATTTGGCGGTTCTTGAAAATCTCATTGACGGCAGTCGTGACCAAAAGACGGAGGACAAGAAATCCGGCCGTCTCATCTATGTTGCTGACAAGCAAGGCCAAGTTACGATTAAAGAACAGGGAATACTCAAAAGCGGCAGGTGGAGCGCAGGTAAGGCAGTTGCCATATCATCTTTGTTGACAGGGTTTTACGGAAGTGTCTGTGATGAATATGACAGCCGTGTCATTGAAAGGCTCCGTTCACGTCTGATAATGAATGACGCCTATCTTTTCCCTGCGTTGGTTGGCTGCGACAGAGTGTTTTACCATAGCTATGATGAGGATAACAGGATTACTGTCAATGAGGAAACGCCGTTCATAACATTGGAAAAGGATAAGAAGCAAAAGATGTTCGTATTCGGAACCAATGTCCCTAAAATGCGTTATTACGATGAATTCATGAGGGAATCCGTCATGAAAATCAATACTCGCACGTATAATGTCATTCGCCTGAATCTGGTTCAGAAACAGTTCCTGGACAAACTATTTGCCACTAACGCCACATTCCCTGAAAATGCCGAAAGTACTTTACAGGGCATGGTTCCCAGGATTGAAAAAATCATCGAAGTGCATTCTGGATATTTCCGATCTGCCTCTATCGTTGAGGATAAGGACGGCAATCCGATGATTTATATCCGCGTCATTCCCAAACCTGCCTCATTTGCATTGACCTTATACACAAGGCCTCTGGATGGAGGAAAGATCACTTTTAGGCCGGGCTTGGGCGAACATTCCTTCTACGATGCTTCCGACGGAAAGCGGTGGCATGTGAATAGGGATATCAAGACTGAGCGCGCAAATTTCAAGACTTTGTCCGGAAGAATTGATTTTGAAAGCATGGATTTCGACGAGGAATATTATCTGCCGTCGATTCCGCAGATGCTGGAAATACTCGGACAGACCAGGGAACTGGCGAATATCTGCACGCTGGAATGGCCTGAAGGCAAACAACTCAAGGTCCTAGGAAGACTTGAGCAATCGGCCATAAATATCCATGTGAAATCCAATGAAAACTGGTTTGAAATAGAGGGCGAGGCCAATGCCGGAGATCACCAATTCACGCTGGCGCAGATTATGGCTGCGCTTTCGGCGGGAGGATATTCTGATGGATACCTGAAAATGGGTGAGGATGAATATGTTGCCTTGTCAGACTCTCTTGCCAAGTATATGAAACGACTCGAATCGCTCGGGCAGTCGCAGAAAGGAAAGGAGCGGGTTTCAGTGTTCCAGGCCGGTCTCCTCGCGGATTTGGTGAAGAAGAGCGGTGTCAATGCTGCTGTGGACAAGGAGTATAAGAATGCTGTTGAACGGATGAAGGCTGCGGAAAAATTTGTTCCTGCGGTTCCGGATGGCCTCAAGGCGGACCTTCGCGATTACCAGCTGGATGGATACAAATGGATGTCCAGACTCGATTATTGGGGTGCCGGAGCATGTCTGGCTGACGATATGGGCCTCGGAAAGACTGTCCAAACCATAGCGTTCCTGTTGTCGAAAGCTGCAGAAGGGCCGTCACTTGTGGTTGCGCCCGCATCAGTTGTCATGAACTGGCAGCGGGAACTTGCCAAGTTTGCTCCGACACTGCATCCTGTGATTTTCAATGAGGCTGACGACCGTTCAGCAACGCTCAGTTCTGCAGGGGCCTATGACATCGTTATCACGACTTACGGACTTTTGACAAAAGAACAGGAGACATTTTCGGCAATCCGGTGGAATGTTGCATGTCTTGACGAGGCCCATACGATTAAGAACAGGGATACGAAGATGTCTGCCGCTGCGATGTCGCTTCACGCCAGGAGCCGTATCATATTGACAGGTACGCCGGTACAGAATTATCTGGGCGAACTCTGGAACCTTTATCAATTCATCAATCCGGGACTGCTCGGCACGTTTGATCAGTTCTCGGCGAAATTCATAACTCCGATAGAAAATGGCGATGATGAGCGTCGTGCCCAGTTGAAACGTATAATCCAGCCGTTTATCCTCAGGAGAACGAAGGGAGAGGTGGTGGAAGAACTGCCTGACAAGACCGAAATCACTCGTCTGGTAGAGCTGTCGCCGGCAGAATTCGTCGCGTACGAGACAATGCGGGAAGACGCGAAATCCAAGCTCGAGTCTGAGGGTAAGGTCAATGTCAATGCGCTTGCAGCGATTACGAAACTTCGTGAGGCAGCTTGCGCAATGCCTCTTGTGCGAAAGGGATGGAAGGAGACGCCGACCAAGATATCTGCACTGATGGAACTGGTGCAGGAAATTATTTCCGGAGGAAACAGTGTGCTGATATTCAGTCAATTCACCAGTTTCCTGAGCATTGTCTCCAATGATTTGAAGTCATCGGGAATTGAACATTTCTCCCTGAACGGAAGTACACCGTTAAGACAGAGACAGGTGATGGTCAATGACTTTCAGTATGGAGCCTGTCCTGTTTTCCTTATCAGTCTCAAGGCTGGCGGTCTGGGGCTGAACCTGACAGGTGCCAACTATGTCATCCATCTGGACCCGTGGTGGAACCCAGCCATAGAACAACAAGCCACAGACCGCGCTTACCGCATCGGGCAGCAGCAGAATGTGACTGTATATCATCTTATTTCTAAGGGTACTATCGAGGAGAAGATTCTCCGTCTGCACAAAGTGAAACAGAATCTTGCGGATTCCATTTTGGAGGGAACTTCACAAAGTCATGCCATTACCTTGGAAGAGTTGCGGGAACTGGTGAATTCCTAGTCGAGATTCGTGAATATGAACGGGAGCACGTCATCCACTTTCTCGAATTTGAGAATCACGTCGCTTCCGTATAGCAGGACGCTCATGTTCTGTCCGGCAACTTTCTGATATTCAGCCATTACCTGACGGCATGCGCCACATGGCGCGGTAATTCCGCTGTTCAGTTTGCCGTTCTGGGCACCGGTTATGGCTATGCTTTTCATCGGAGTCTGGGGATGATTCGCGTGGGCCGCGAACATTGCAGTCCTCTCAGCGCAAAGTCCTGACGGATAGGCGGAATTCTCTTGGTTCGCTCCGAGCACTATGGTGCCGTCTGCAAGCCTCACTGCCGCACCGACATTGAAATTCGAATATGGCGCATAGGATCCTGTCAATGCCTTTTCCGCGGCCTCGCAGAGTTCCCTGTCCTGCGGCTCCAATTCATCCAGTGAACTGAATTCCTTATAGTTGATTTCGAGTGTTTTATTTGTCATAATATCAATGTCTTTGTTGTCAATCGTTTCAAAGATAGGAATTTTGCGTTTCAAAATGAAAATTTTCCGCGTGCATTTATTCGGAATCTGATTATCTTTGCATGTTTTGAATGTTTTTTGAAGCCGGTTGCGGGTATTTTCAGATGGTCGGCGACAAAGCGACTGTAGATTGTCATTGATATGGGTAAGAAAGTTTGCATCGGTCTTTCCGGAGGTGTTGATTCAAGTGTGGCTGCTCTGCTTTTGAAGCAGCAGGGTTATGACGTATTTGCCATGTTCATGCAGAACTGGCATGATACGGAGGGTACTTTGCATGGAGACTGCGAGTGGGAAGAGGACAGGTTCGTGGCCGAGATGGTCGCCAGGAAAATCGGTATCCCGTTCTATTTCATTGACTTGAGTAATGAATATCGTCAGCGCGTGGTCGATTACATGTTCGACGAATATTCCAAGGGCAGGACTCCGAACCCTGATGTGCTCTGCAATCGTGAAATCAAGTTCGATGCATTTCTGAAGGCTGCCAGGAAGATGGGAGCAGACCTGGTTGCGACAGGACATTATTGCCGCAAGGAACCTGCGCTTGGGCCTGACGGACAGCAGCTTATGCGTGACGGAAAACCTGTATGGAGAATTCTTGCCGGTTCGGACCCGAACAAGGACCAGAGTTATTTTCTCTGTCAATTGACTGAGGAACAGCTTTCGATGGCGTTGTTCCCGATAGGGGACATTTGCAAGCCTGAGGTGCGCCGTCTTGCTGCAGAGGCTGATTTGCCGTCTGCTGAAAAGAAGGATTCTCAGGGAATCTGTTTTGTGGGAAAAGTCGATTTGCCGGTCTTCCTGCAGCAGAAATTGAAATCTGTCGAGGGGGATGTCGTCGAGGTTTACGATGCTTTTTTCAATGTTTCCCCTCAGTATCAGTTTATAGGGTCCACTCTGGCATCATTGATGGTTTCAGGCAGCGAGGATAATGTAAATCTAATAACTGATTATATTTCCGACGACAAGTCCGCCCATTCGGAAGCGGGATCTTTCGAAGGCGGGTGTCGTGCCGAGTCGATATATGACTTCGACAAGGTCCGTGCCCTTTCTGATGAGGATTTCTTAAGACTTTCTGAACCAGTGACTTATGATGGCGTTAAGTTCGAGACTGAGACTTATCGTTCAGGAAAGCATCATATAAAGAAGACTCGTTACAAGGCCAATCCTTATGGAGCTGTCGTCGGACGTCATGAGGGGGCGCAGTTCTATACTATCGGTCAGCGAAAGGGCCTGAATATCGGCGGTCACAAGGATTCGCTTTTCGTGATTTCCACTGACATTGATAAGAATATCATTTATGTGGGGGAGGGACATCAGCACAAGGGCCTGTCGCGCAGTTGTCTTGTGGTGAGGCCGGACGAGATTCATTGGATTCGCGAGGATTTGCGGATGCTGCCGGGTGACATCAGACGTTACCGTGTCCGTATCCGTTATCGCCAGCCTCTCCAGGATGCACTTCTCGTCATGCGTGAGTCCGGTTTATTCATTCTTTTCGAGACCCCTCAGCGTGGCATTACGCCTGGCCAGTTCGCCGTATGGTACGACCGTGACGAAATGCTCGGCTCCGGAGTAATCTAGTCTCAGGTCCGGATGTTCTAGTCACCTCGTCCAGTTGTGCATTGATATCAACGGCGTGAAGGGTTGCCTTTCAGCTCATTTTCAATGTCTTCGATGCTAGGAAGAGTGCTTTTGAAGTCTGCCGGATACATCTTTGACAACTCGTATTCGGAAATTCCTATTGGTTGGGAACTAGATTCCAGTGCGTATTGGGCAAGTACATTGTCCTTTGTTTTGCAGATAAGTAGACCGATTGTCGGGTTGTCCGCCGGGGTCTTCAAAATATGGTTCACTGCAGACACGTATGTTCCAAGTTGTCCGACATCGCCAGGTTGGAACTTGATGGCTTTCACCTCTATAACCACATAACAACGCAATCTGGTATTATAGAAGAGCATATCAATAAACTGTTCTGTACTTCCTACTACAAGACGATATTCGCGTCCCATGAATGCGAATCCTGTACCGAGTTCAAGAAGGAACTGCTCAATGTTTTTCATTAGAGCGAGCTTTAATTCCTCTTCTTTGTATGGCTTTGTCAGGGCTGCAAAATCGAATAAATATGGATCCTTTGTCATTTCCTGAGCCAGATCTCCTTCCGGAAGTGTCAATGAAAAATTGGTGACAGCTTTTCCTTCCGGCTCTTTGAGGTCCATGTCAATGGCATTTAAAAGGACTGCACGGGACCATCCGTTTTCAAGGGTCAATCGAACATAGTAAAATGCTCTTTTCGGATTGTTATAGAATTTGTCTATGAGATAACGTTGATGCCCCCACGGAATGCGGAAGATGATAGTCTTCAGTTGCTCGTATTCGGTTTTGCCCACAAGCTGTGGGTAAAATGTATCCAGTTGAGAATAAAGAGAGTAGAATCTTTTAGCATAGCCAAGATTGGTCGGTGACAGCCCTTTGATTCCAGGCAACGCAGATGTCAAATCCTGACTAATTGAGTTTATGACACTTTCTCCCCACCTGCTCTCGGCTTTCTTCTTTACTATGTCTTCTCCAGTTGACCAATAAAATCTGAGCAATTCCTCATTGGCCTTTACCGTTGCACGTATCTGACAGTTGCGGTAACGTTCAACAAGTTGACTTATCCATAGATTATAATCGCTGTCTGTGTTTATTAGTTTGCTCATTTGAGTGTCTTTTTAGTTTTTAATATAGTCCGCTCATTGTCCTGAATAGTGCAGTCTATGCGCTAATAATTTAGACGCTCCTGTTGTCGTTTTTCAGTTTTCGCATCAGGGAGAAGACCAGGTTCTGGGCCTTTCTGCTCGGGAGTATCCACAGCCAGGCGGTCAGACCGGCGCAGACCAGTCCCTGGATATTGCCCAGCAGACTTGAACCGACGAAAATCTCTGAGATGAAAGTCAACAGAAACATCAGCATTACGGCTCCACGCAGGATGGTGCTCCTGTTGCCCTCCTTGAAAGATGCCGCGTAACGATAAATGGTCTTTCCTTCCTTTACGGTCTCACCGGCACTCTCCAGATGGCATGAAATGTAACGCCTCCTCCAGACGGAAGACCAGTCCAGAAACAAATCGCAATCTCCAGTGGAATCCGGCAATATGGTTTCGCTCAATTCGCTGGGCCTCAGTACTTTGCCGTAAACTTCCAACTCGGCCTTTACCTGGCCAAGTGTGTTTCCATAGTTTTCCTCTGTCTCGAAAAGAGTCATTCCAGCGTCCATCATCTGGACTTTAGTATCAAATTGTTTCATGTTACTAAATTTTCACAATCCCTACAAAATTAATAATTTTGCCTGATTAAGTAAAGTTACCCGATGACAAGACATCTGAAAATCATATCTGCCCTGTTTGCTGCGTTGACATTTGTTTTCAGCTGCGGCAGACGCACCGATACGGCCGGCAACATTGACAAAGCACATTTCCGCATTGATATGAGCGGCAAGCAGGTAACGATACGGACTGCAGCCGACAGTATTACATTTACGCCGCCGTTGCGCCGGCTTGTCTGTATGTCTACAAGTTACATCGCTTACCTGTCTTCTGTCGGAGCAGCCGATGCGGTCTGTGGTGTTTCAGGAATTCGTTACCTCACAGATACATGTGTCAGACGACGTTATGAGGACGGCCTGGTCTCTGATGTTGGCTCAGATGCCGCTCCTGACTACGAAAAAATCGTCGGACTTGAGCCGGACCTCGTGCTGACATATTCGATGCCCGGCAGCGCTTTCGTGTCACATCTCCGTTCACTTGGAATTCCGGTACTGGTCCTCGATGATTATCTGGAGAACAGCCCTCTTGCCCGCGCTTCGTATGTAAAGATTTTCGGGTCAATGGCAGGGAGAATGGCTGCTGCCGATTCCGTATATGACGCTGTCAGCCAATCATATAAAAAGATTGCCGCAGGCGTGGGGGATTCGCCACGTGTCAATGTCCTGATGAACATCCCTTATGGGGATGCCTGGTATGTCCCAGGTGGAGAAAACTATATGACACATCTTGTCAATGATGCAGGCGGCGACGTCCTTGGTGCTGTTCCGGGCAAAAGCGAATCATCCGTGATGTCCGTTGAGCAGGCGCTAGGTTATTCCGCAGAAGCCGACATCTGGCTCAATACAGGATGGTGTGACACCCGCATTGACCTTTATTCGCAGAATCCTGTTTTTAGGTCAATGCAAGTTCCAAAGATTTTCAATAATACGCTTCGGGTGACTTCCGGCGGGGGCAATGATTTCTGGGAAAGCGGGGCAGTCCGTCCTGACCTCATTCTTCATGACCTCGTGCAGATTTTACATCAACAGAAGCCCGATACTTTATATTATTACAAGGAAGTGCTCTGAATTTGCCCCCGGATTCATACCATTTGCATCACATTGTAAAGTTTTTTGTCCGAAATGCAATAAATCCAGAAAAAAGCATTACATTTGTAATCCGCTTTGGCTTGACCATCGCGTAAATGTTGCCACTTTAGCTCAGTTGGTAGAGCAGCGCATTCGTAATGCGCAGGTCGAGGGTTCGAACCCCTTGAGTGGCTCCAAATAAAATCGGCTGATAATCAATGATCTGATTATCGGCCGATTTTGTATATCTGTTCCGACCAACGAAAAAAAAATGGTGTAAATATCGGCCTAATTTTACACCATTTGTCTCAAAAATGACAATCGGTGTAAAAAAGCCTCATTTTTACACCGAATTACAGTCACATGCAAGGAAAATAACCCTAACACGACAACGCGGCGGAAATCCCTGCAAGATAACCTGTCGAGAATGCGATGTGAAGATTATAACCTCCTGTATCTGCATCTATATCAAGTACTTCGCCGCAGAGATAAAGCCCTTCGCATTTCCTGGAAGCCAATGTCTTGGGAACGACTTCATCAGCGGAAATACCACCGGCCGTAATCACGCAGCGCTCATAGCCGACGTATCCCTCGATCTCGAACTCCCAACGCCTCATGGCATTGACCAATGCCTTGAGTTTCAATGATTCGCGTCCCTTTGGACCGGAGAAAATCTCGGGATGGCACTTTGTGAAAGCTGGTATGAGATCCCAAGGCATGAGCTTTCCTAGCAGAATCTTCGTGACCTGGCGGACAGGCTTTCCGTTACTGCGCGGATCCTTCATCACCTCACGCCACAAGTCATTGACGCGAGATGAAAACTCTTCCTCGGGTACGCCAGGCTTCATATCGATCAGAATCTTTGCCTTACTTCCATTGATAAGTGCCTTGACTGCATTACGGCTTATCGCAAAACCTGCAGGCCCCTCGAGACCGCCGTCGGTAAAGTCAATGTCGCCCTCCATTTCCTGTGCCTCTATACCATTGATTTCTAATTTGATGCCGATATTTTTCAATGAATTTCCGCAGAGCGCCTCTCCTGTTTCCGAGAGGGGAGTGCTCCTGTCAATGTGGCACTTCATGTCAGCCTTGAACCCTTCCGGAATGAGTTTATAACCCTTAGGAACGAGAGCTGTCAATGAAGGGAAACATTGCTTCAGAGTATGTCCGAATTTCTCGGCGAGAGAGTATCCGAAACCGGTGGAACCAGTTGATGGATAAGATAATCCGCCTGTGGCTATTATAAGTTTGGAGGATGTGAAAGATCGTCCTCCGGCCAGGGTAACTGTGAAACATGAACCGTCATTTTCTACATCAGTCACATCAGCATTGACCTCAATCCTTGCGCCGGCATGCAATGCCGCATCTGCGAGGGCATCGACGACATCCATTGACTTGTGCGAAATCGGGAAGGCACGGTCTCCACGCTCGATGACGGACTCCATCCCGTTCTGGCTGAAGAAGTCGATCAGGGCATCGGGGGTGAGGTTGTAGAATGACGGGCGCAGGACGTTTGAATTGGCCCTGACATGAGACGAAAAATCGCTCCATGACTTGACATTGGTAAAATTGCAACGTCCTTTTCCGGTAATCATGATTTTTCTTCCGGGGCGGGGCATCTTTTCGAGTACAAGAACGCTGGTCTTTTTGTTTCCGGCGTTGCAGGCCCCGTAGGCAGCCATCAGTCCCGAAGCACCACCTCCGATGATAATGATGTCGTAATGCATTGAGATTATTTGATATTGAAACTGACAATTTCGTTGTCGCAGAAGGTGCCATGGATATTGACAACGCCTTCCGCTCTGTCATACAGCATCTTCCGGCTGTCAAGCTCTATCGCTATCAGGTCTCCAGTCCTGATGTATATCTTGCGCGTGGCTTCCTCTATGGCCTCTTCGATTCTGGTCAGGCTTTCGGTGGAAGTTCGGAAAATCTCTTTCCCGTCCTTGCTGAGAATGAACTCGTTGCCGGAAGTGCCGAACACGCATTTCTGATAGAGAGGCGCCGGAAGAAAAGAGGTATGGTCAATGCAGGAAGCACATGCAAAGTCTTCTTCTCCTCCGCGAAGCAAGTTATCGGGATAGAGAAGAAGACCGTAATTTGCAGAGTCATAATATCTTGACGCGAACCTCAGCCCCACGCTCTTTCCCGGTTTGCTGATCCTTACGAAAAGAACTGGAGTGAAACTCAATGTCTCTATGAAATCCTGCGGGTAGATGTCCTCGTTGTCCTTCTCCCATGTGGTGTCGGGACGGACGATGACATTACCTCCGAAAGTCTTTACTATGATGTTCATTACTCAGGTGGAGCAACGTGTTGTTATTTGTTTCCGAACTTGTTCTGCAGCGCGCCCAAAGCCTTGTTGAAATCCTCGCCTTCGAGAGGTTTGCTCATTGCCTCTTTCTTTTCCTTGTCGAATTTCTCCTTCAGAAGGGCAAACTGACGCTTGGTGTCCATGGTGAATTCACCATTTTCAATCCACGCGAAATACGCAGGCTCTGTCTCATAGACCTCCTTAGCTGTATGACCTCTGTGCTTTCCGAAACTTATGACAGGCTCATTGTCCTTTCCCAGGGCAAGTCTTCCCGCATAATCCACTGTACGTGGACGTCCGCCGACATTGGAAAGGAAGGTCACGTCGTTCTTGAGCGGGTTTTCGTGATACTTGTCAGGCTCCTGATACATGTCCAGCTGGCCCTTGAGCACCTCATAAGTCGCAACTGTATCCGCCTCAGCCGAATGTGCGTTCTTGAAATCCTCACCGCCGCAGTAGAACCTGTACGCAGCCTTGAGATTCCTCGGCTCCATATAATGATATATGGTCTGGACGTCGATCATCTGCTTTGAGTGAAGGTCAATGTCAAGAGAGTCAAGGACTTTCTGTGCCTTATCCTTCTTGTCGGCCGGCGTTTTCGCATCAGCTATGCGCTCGTTGCAATATGCGCGGGCCCTTTCTATTTCCTCGGCGAGCATCGGCAAATCGAACTTGGTGGAGTTGTATCCTGCCAAGTCGCTGTCTTTCAGCCAGTCCACGACCTCAGGTGCGATTTCGATGAATTTCTTCTCTCCGGCGACGTCTTCGTCCTTGATGCCGTTCACGGCGCTGGCTCCCGGGTCCATGCTTTTCTGCTTCTTGGCCTTATAATCCCAAGGACAAACCCTCCAGGTCTTGATTTCATCATGACCGTCAGGGAACACTTTCACGAAAGAGAGCTCTACGATAGAGTCTGACACAATGTTAAGGCCTGTGCTTTCAATGTCGAAGAAAAGCAGAGGCCTGTCAAGATGAAGCTGCATAACTATTTGACCATTATAGGCATTACGATACCGAATACCTTCTCGCTCTTGGCTTCTTCCTCAGAAGGCAGAAGCAATGCCGACCTTCTCTTGTCCACGAATTTCATGACGATTTCCTCGCATGAGAGGTTTGACAACATCTCGATGATGTGGGTGGACTTGAAACCGATTACCAGGTCGCTTCCGTCATATTGACATGCAACTTTCTCGTGTGCTGCAATTTCGAAACCGGGGTCCTGTGCTGAAATCTCCAATGAACCAGGTGTAAGCTCGAACTTGATGTGGTTCGAACCTTTCGGTGAGCAGACTGAAATTCGGCGTACAGTATTCAGAAGCTGAACCCTGTTGATCCTCAGGATATTGGAGTTGTTCTGCGGGATAATGGTCCTGTAGTCAGGATATTTGCCCACCACGAGGCAGCAGATGATGGTCGTATTGTCAAACTGGAATACGGCTGTCTTGGAATCGAATTTGATCGAAACTGTCTCGACATCCTTGCCTATGATCGACTTGAGGACAGCCGCATGTTTCTTGTTCAGGATGAATGAGCAAGGAGCCTCGGCTTTCACTTCGTCAGTCGTCTGGTAGCATGTAAGTTTCTGAAGGTCAGATGCTACCAAAGTGGTGGAATCAGGTGTGATGTCGAAGAATATACTGTTCATTACCGGACGGTTGTCCTCGTCGGAAGAAGCGTAGATTGTCTTTCCGATACCGTCCGCGAGACTCTGTGCAGGGAATTCGATAGTTGTCGCGTCATCTCCTGCAGACTGGGCCTCAGGATAATCGTCAGGATTGAAGTAAGGCAATGTGGATGAACCGCTTGACCATGTGCACTCAAACTGGTTTTCGCTGATGGTGCTGATGGTGATAGGCTGGTCAGGAAGTTCCTTGAGAAGATCGTTGAGCTGCCTTGCAGGTACGGCGATGCGTCCTTCGTCCTCCGGTCTGACAGGATCAATGCTGATGCGTGTCTTCATTGTGATTTCCTTGTCGGAGGCTGTTACTTCGAGTTTGTCTCCGCTCAGCACGAACAGATAGTCTTCAAGGATGGCTTCTGTCGTCTTGGCAGGGATTGCCTTGGCTACAGTCAGAAGTCCTTTCAGAAGTTCTGAACTGGATATGACGAGTTTCATATTATTATAATTTTATTGTTTTCGTTCATGTTGCCGCTAAGACGGTTACGGAGCTCCGGCAGATGTCCCCATGTGCTCCTTCAGGCATGTGCCGTCCATTAGTGGCCACTCATTACAAAGGTATATAATTTTCCTGAATTGTGGCATATAATTTGATTTTTAGTCGTCCGGTCTCCGGAGGGTGACTATCGGCATGAGCGGGATCAATGCTGCAAATTGACATTGACCTTTCTCCTGCGCGGTGAAATGCCGGACTTCGGGGGCGTGACGCATATTTTGAAACATAAAAATTCAGATATTATGAGAAAATCAGTGATTACCGTGTTGGCATCGGCTATAGTAGCCGGTCTGACCGCATTTGGTGTAGTGAAAGCATGCACCCCCAAACTGATATCGGAGGGCGAGGCAGCAGTTCTGTCCGCTGACGGATCATCATACAGAACTGTCAATCTGGCACAGACTGAGTATCCTGACTTCACGTATGCCGCAGAATCCGCTGTGGATGCCGTCGTATATGTCCAAGTGACTATCAAGCAGAAACAGAATACTATTCAGGACCCGTTCTTCAAGTTCTTCTTCGGTGACCAGATGGGCCCTCAGAGCAGGGAGCAGAAGGCCAGCGGTTCCGGTGTGATTATCAGATCGGACGGTTATATCGTGACAAACAATCATGTCGTGGACGGCGCTTCCACTGTGGATGTGACCTTGAACAACAACCAGACATATCCTGCAAAGGTTGTCGGAACAGACCCTGCAACTGACGTTGCCATCCTCAAGATCGAGGCGAACGGTTTGCCTGTGGTACCTTTCGGAGATTCGGACAAACTCCGTCTCGGACAGTGGGTTATCGCGATTGGAAGTCCTTATGACCTGCGTTCTACCATCACAGCCGGTATCATCAGTGCGAAGGGCCGTCAGATGCCTCATGCTCCTGGTGAATTCAAGATCGAATCTTTCATTCAGACTGATGCTGCCGTGAACCCTGGAAACAGTGGCGGCGCCCTTGTGAACCAGAAAGGTGAACTTGTTGGTGTGAATACTGCAATTATTTCACAGACAGGTTCTTATACCGGATACTCATTTGCGGTTCCTTCTAACATCGTGAGACGTATCGCTGAAGATTTGATAGATTTCGGTAGTGTCAAAAGGGCATTGCTCGGTGTCACAATGTCACCGATTGATGACAAAAAAGCAAAAGAAATGAAACTTTTGGCTCCAAAAGGCGTATATGTAGAGGAGGTGATGAAGGGCGGAGCTGCTGACAAGGCCGGAATCAAGAAAGGTGATGTCATTATTGCCGTAGATTCCACCGAGATCACTACTCCTTCTTCAGTGCAGGAAAAAGTCAGCTCATATCATCCGGGAGACAAGGCTGCCATCAGAATTGTCCGTGACGGAAATGAGAAGACATTGGAGGTGACATTCCAGGGAACATCTATGGAAACCGGTTCGAAAGATGTGGACGGTTCTGTAGCGTTCTATGGAGCGAAGTTGAAAGAAGCGTCTAAAGAAACACTTCAGCGTGCGGGACTCAGGTCGGGCGTGGAAATCGTTTCCGTCGGTCCGGGAAAAGTTCAGGATGCTGGTGCTTCCGAGGGCTTTGTCATCCTTTATGTCAATGATGAACCTGTCAGAAAACCTGAAGACGTGATTAATATTGCCAAGAAAGCGAAGAGGGCAGTCTATGTCGAAGGTGTCGATACGGACGGCAGGGCAGCTTACTTTGCATTCGGCAAGGACTAAACATAGATATCTTAAATGAGACAACTGAAAATTACAAAGTCGATCACTAACCGTGAGAGCGCATCCCTGGACAAGTATCTTCAGGAGATCGGTAGGGAAGAGCTGGTTTCACCAGAGGAAGAGGTGGAGTTGGCGCAAAGAATCAGGAAAGGTGATCAGCGTGCATTGGAAAAACTTACAAGAGCGAACTTGAGATTCGTGGTTTCTGTTGCGAAACAGTATCAGAATCAGGGCCTGAGCCTTCCGGACCTCATCAATGAGGGTAATCTCGGACTTATCAAGGCTGCGGAGAAATTCGATGAGACAAGGGGATTCAAATTCATCTCTTATGCAGTATGGTGGATCCGTCAGTCTATTCTCCAGGCGCTTGCCGAGCAGTCAAGAATCGTCAGGCTGCCTCTGAACCAGGTGGGTTCACTGAACAAGATCAACAAGGCTCTTTCCAAGTTTGAGCAGGAAAACGAGAGACAGCCGTCCAGCGAGGAACTGTCAGAAATGATAGATGTCCCTAAGGACAAGATCTCGGATACATTGAGGGTTTCCGGCAGGCACGTTTCTGTGGATGCTCCGTTTGTCGAGGGTGAGGACAACAGCTTGCTTGACGTTCTTCCCAACGATGACTCTCCGAGCGCTGACAGAGGCCTTGTAAACGAGTCTCTTTCCACTGAAATCGAGCGTGCACTTTCGACATTGTCAAGCCGTGAGCGTGAAATCATCAAGTCTTTCTTCGGCATCGGATGCCAGGAGATGACTCTTGAGGAAATCGGCGAAAGGTTCGGACTCACAAGAGAACGCGTCCGTCAGATCAAGGAAAAGGCTATCAGGAGACTCAAGAGCCCTTCAAGAAGCAAAAACCTTAAGGGATATCTCGGTTAACAGGTAATTATTCAGTATAGCGAAAAGAGAGTGACTGGCAGTCGCCCTCTTTTTGCAGTAATAAACGAGTTCATGTTTTGTTTGCTGCAAGACATGGGAAAAGAAGAAACATATCAGACAAAATGACACCAGAATTATTTATACAGCAGAAAGCTTCTGATGCTATCAAGAACCTCTATGGTGCTGAGGTTGAGGCATCTGCACTACAGGTACAAGTAACCAGAAAGGAATTCGAGGGGGATTATACCCTCGTTGTGTTCCCTCTTCTCAGAATGTCCCACCAGTCTCCGGAGAATACCGGAAACGCAATCGGAGAGTGGCTGAAGGCCAATGTCTCTGAAGTTGCGGGATACAACTGCGTGAAAGGGTACCTGAATATCCTGTTCTCGTCCCTTTACTGGAACGAACTCTTCGCGGATATCGCCGGTGCCGGGAACTTCGGAGTACTTCCATCTACCGGAAAGAACATCATGGTAGAGTTCTCGTCACCTAACACGAACAAGCCGCTCCACCTCGGCCATATCAGGAACAACCTCCTCGGAGATTCAGTTTCCCGCCTTCTCAAAGCCTGCGGAAACAACGTGATGAGAGTTACTCTTGTCAATGACAGGGGAGTCCACATCTGCAAGTCAATGCTTGCGTGGGAGAAGAATTTCAATGGCAAGACACCTGAGTCTTCAGGTGAAAAGGGCGACCATCTCGTAGGCGACTGCTACGTGGAGTTCAACAATATCTACAAGAAGGAAGTGGATGATCTCGTTGCAGGCGGAATGTCCAAGGAGGATGCAGAGAAAGAGGCTCCATGCCTGAAAGAGGCACATGAGATGCTTGTGAAATGGGAGCAGGGCGACAAGGCCGTACGTGACCTCTGGAAGAAGATGAACGGCTGGGTCATGAAGGGATTCGATGAGACTTACAAGGCTCTCGGAATCACTTTCGACAAGACATATTTCGAGTCTGACACATATCTTCTCGGAAAGGAACTTGTTCAGAAGGGCCTGGATATGGGCGTTTTTGTAAAAGATCCTGACGGCTCCGTATGGTGTGACATGACGGCAGACGGTCTCGACAGAAAACTCCTTCTCAGAAGCGACGGAACATCAGTCTATATGACCCAGGATCTCGGTACAGCAGAGAGACGTTTTTCAGAGTATAACCTCGACGAGCATGTCTATGTCGTTGGAAATGAACAGAATTATCACTTCCAGGTACTTAAGCTGATTCTTAAGAAACTTGGCTTCAAGTGGGCTGACGATATCTTCCATCTTTCATACGGAATGGTGGAACTTCCTGAGGGCAAGATGAAATCCCGTGAGGGAACTGTGGTGGATGCCGACGACCTTATCGAGAAGATGTATGAAGAGGCCAAGGCTACTTCAGAGGAGTCAGGCAAATTGACAGATATGCCGGAGGAGGAGCGTGAGGCTCTTTACCATAATATCGGACTCGGTGCATTGAAGTACTTCATCATGAAGGTTGACCCTAAGAAGACAATGCTCTTCAATCCGAAGGAATCCATTGACTTCAACGGCAATACAGGTCCTTTCATCCAATATACCCATGCCCGTATCAAGTCTATTCTCAGGAAGGCGGATGATCAGAATATCCCTCATTCAACTGCTGCCTTGAAGCAGGATATGAACTTGTCAGCCAAGGAGATACGTCTTATTAAGATGTTGAACCTTTATCCTGCGAAAGTAGGTGAGGCAGGTGCTGAATATTCTCCGGCCCTGATTGCAAACTATGCCTATGACCTGGCGAAGGAGTTCAATCAGTACTATCACGAGACACGTATTCTTCAGGAAGAAAATGCGTATGTGAAGAGTTTCCGACTGGTGCTTATCCAGGTTGTTGCGGATGTGCTCTCCAAGGCTATGGGCCTTCTCGGAATCACTCTTCCGGAAAGAATGTAATATGTCGGCCGCATTGAGGCCCAAATCATTGATACATGAACGAATCGAAGGAAGCATACATGTTTCCTACCTCGAAGAAAGAGGTGGACGCATTAGGCTGGGACTACATTGACGTAATCCTTTTTACGGGAGACGCATTTGTCGATCATCCTTCTTTCGGAACGGCATGCATAGCGCGTTGGCTTCAGAAATGGGGCTGGCGCGTTGCTGTTGTGCCTCAGCCGAACTGGAGGGACGATTTGCGCGACTTCAAGAAATTGGGCGCGCCGCGGCTTTATTTCGGTGTCAATGCCGGTGCGATGGACTCCATGGTGAACCATTATACGGCATCCAAGAGACTCCGTCACGATGATGCCTATACGCCTGATGCAAAGTTCGGACAGCGTCCGGACAGGGCGGTCACTGTCTATACGAAGATTCTGAAGGAGATTTATCCTGATGTCCCGGTCATCATTGGCGGTGTAGAAGCGTCACTCCGCAGATTGACGCATTACGATTACTGGGATGACTGTCTCATGCCTTCTATACTTGTTTCGAGCGGGGCTGATTATCTCTGCTATGGAATGGGGGAGAAGCCGATGCTGGAGTTTACAAAGGGCATCGAGGCAGGAAGAAGTCTTCACGATATGCATAAGATTCCTCAGCTCGGATTCTATATGAGCGGAAAGCCGAAGATAAGGAAGGGGATGCTTGAACTCCATTCTTTCGAGGAGTGCAAGAGGGACAAACGCGCTTTTGCCGAGAATTTTCATCATATTGAGACTCAGGCCAATATGATGCATCCGGATACCATTGTCGAATGCTGCGGTGATGGCTATGTGCAGATTAATCCTCCGTACCCGCCGTCAAGTCAGGAAGATATGGATTCCTTCTGGGACCTGCCGTTTACAAAACTGCCTCATCCGAGATACAAGGGCAAGAGGATACCTGCATACGATATGATCAAGTATTCCATCAATACGCACAGGGGATGCTTCGGAGGCTGCAACTTCTGCACAATTGCTGCCCATCAGGGTAAATTCATACAGTCCCGTTCGGAAGAATCCATTGTGAAGGAGGTCAAGGGCCTGCTCAATGTCCCTGGTTTTGCCGGCAATATCTCCGATTTGGGAGCGCCGACTGCGAATATGTACGGAATGAAGGGCAAGAATCCGGCTCTCTGCGATGTGTGCCGGCGCAAATCCTGCCTTTTCCCTGCTCCGTGTCCAAATATGGACAGGAGTCACGAGCGTGTCCTTAAGATGTATCATAAGGTCATGTCCGTGAAGGGAATACGCCATGCCTACATCGGCAGCGGAATCCGATATGACCTTTTCCTGAATGAGGACGGGTTTGTGGACAAGACATCCTATCCGTATCTGAAGGAACTTATCCTTGACCACACATCCGGACGACTTAAGGTCGCTCCTGAGCATACCGAGGACAATGTGCTCTATTATATGGGAAAGCCTTCATTCAAGCTTTTCTGCCGGCTGCGCAAGGAATTTGACAAGATAACGGCCGAAGCAGGACTGCGGACAGGCATTGTCCCGTATTTCATTTCTTCGCATCCTGGATGCCATATGAGCGACATGCAGAAACTGGCGTCAAACCCGGCTTTGAAAGGAATTTATATGGACCAGGTGCAGGATTTCACTCCTACTCCGATGACCACTTCGTCTGTGATGTTTTACTCCGGATTGGACCCGAGAACCATGAAACCAGTGTTCACAGAACATAATCCGGACAAGAAAAAGATGCAAAAATCATTTTTCTTCAAAAAAAAGTGAACAAACACATTTCAAATCAGAAAAAATGTCCTATTATTGCACCCCGAAATGAAATGTAACGGAAATATATAAACAAACTGTACAAATATATGGCGACTAATCATAAAAAGAGAGCAGTGGTGAGCTATGAAAAAATGTCTGCAGAGCTCCAGGCTGCGTTTGCGGAGAAGTATCCGAAGGGGTTCAGTGACTATCTGCCTGATATCATAAAATATGACAAACCTGACGGAAGCTGCTTCTATGCTGTTACGATGGAACTTCCTGATGCGATTTATCTTGTGAAGATAAAAATCAAGACTGATAATGCCGAGGATATCGACAAGTGGCTTAACGAGGAGTCTGAGGCCAGTGAGGATACCGGAAATTCAGCTGCAGCCGGAGACGGCGAAACTCTTCCTGATGATAACATTTCCCAGTATTCATCAGGTGATGATGATTCGGCTGAAGCATAGTAACCTTCAAAAAATAACCTGCATCATCTTAAGGAATCTTTTCGGTCTATATCTTTTTTCTCATCAGTCGTGTACGTCCAGTACACTCCTTCTTCAAAAACAGATCTATCCTCGAAAATCTTCTCTTAATCTGAGGCAACTTATTTTTTTTCATGTTACTTAGTCTTGAGTCAGAATACTATCTGCGGGTTGCTAAAATAAATTTTTTAGTGACCCGCTTTTTATGTATGTTTGTAAGGAATGTGCGTTTTAGTGGAAATGATGAAAAGACACTTGGCCGCGTTGCGGGATAAACTTAGGAGTATGCCTGAAAAGAACAAGCTTCTTGTGCTTGCTCTGGCTGTCGGTATATGCAGCGGTCTTGCTGCTGTTCTTCTGGAGTCTCTTGTGCATGAGATCAAGAATTTGCTTACGAACTGGTTTGACGCCTCGTGGGACAATTATCTGTATCTCGTTTACCCGGGTATCGGTATGCTTTGTTCCCTCCTGATACTCAGATTCTTCGTGAAAGACAATATCGGCCACGGTGTTACCAAGGTCCTCTTGGCTGTGTCGCGTAACGAGTCCAGAATCAAACCGCACAACATGTGGTCCTCCATTGTCACAAGTTCATTGACAATCGGTTTCGGAGGTTCCGTCGGTGCTGAGGCGCCTATCGTCTATACCGGTGCAGCAATCGGCTCGAATTTCGCCCGCTATATGGGCATGTCCTACAGGAACATGACGATTCTGCTGGGGTGCGGAGCCGCAGGAGCCGTAGCGGGAATATTCAAGGCACCGTTGGCCGGAGTCCTTTTTACATTGGAAATCCTCCTTTTCAATATTTCGATGACGTCAATGATGCCTCTTCTTCTGGCATCGGTCTCGGCGACGATGGTGTCGTACATCTTTCTGGGCGACTCGCTTCCTTTCGAATGTACATTGACCCCGTTCGACATAAAGAATGTCCCTTTCTACATTCTCCTGGGATTTTTCTGCGGAGGATGCTCCCTGTATTTCCTGAGAACCACCTTGTGGCTGGAGGATAAGCTCGGCAAGATGAAGAGTCCGTACAGGAAATGGTTTTTCTGTGCCGCGGGGCTTGGATTGCTGATTTTCCTCTTCCCGCCTCTCTATGGTGAAGGTTATGATGCATTGTCTCCTCTCTTGAACGGACAGCAGATTTCATACGACGGAGATACCGTTCTGGCTTTCATGCTGCATTCGCCGTGGCTTGTACCGGTCTTCTTTGCATTGATACTCTTTTTCAAGGTCTTTTCAATGACATTGACAAATTCCGGCGGCGGTGTCGGAGGAACTTTCGGCCCTACTCTTTTTGTCGGCGCCATAGCCGGATTCATCCTTGCGCGAATTACGAACCTGGTGCTGGCCGGTTCGGAGTTTGTCGTTCCGGAACAGAATTTCGTGCTTGTGGGAATGGCGGGACTTATGGCGGGAGTTATGCAGGCGCCGATGACTGCAATCTTCCTTATCGCTGAAATATCAGGTGGTTACGAGCTTTTTATTCCGCTTATCATCACATCTACGATAGCTTTCGGAACTATCCGTATCTCAGAAAAATACTCGATTTACACCAAGCGAATCGCCAAGACCGGAGATTTGCTGACACATAACAGTGATCAGGCTGTGCTGACGCTTCTGAAGACATCTGATCTGGTCGAGAGCAATTTCAGTACGGTCAGCATTGACGCAACCCTCGGCGAACTGGTTCATGTGGTGTCTAATTCTGCAAGGAACCTGTTTCCGGTGCTGGATTCCAAGAAGCATTTCCAGGGCTATGTCTCGCTCGAGGATGTGCGTAAGGACATGTTCCAGACCGACTTGTATAATACGCGCCATGTCTATAACTATATGAAGTCCTCTCCGGCTTACGTTTTCGAGGATGAGAAGATGGACAGCGTGATGAAAAAATTTGAAAAGACTGACGCCTGGAATCTTCCGGTGATCACGAAAGATAGGACATATATCGGATTCGTTTCCAAATCTAAGATATTCTCTGCATATAGGGACGAACTGAAAGTATTGTCACAAGATTAATGACCGGGGCCTCCATTTTGCCGGCCCTCAAACTGATACACGAAAAATGAAACAAATCTATGTCGATTATATAGCCGGTCTCCTCGGTGTGAAGGACTGGCAGGTGGAGAACTGTGCGACGCTTTTTGAGGAGGGCTGCACGATACCGTTCATCAGCCGTTACAGGAAGGAACGTACCGGCGGTCTGGATGACGAGCAGGTCGCGAATATCCGCCACTGGACAGACGTGTTCGTCGAAATGGAGAAGCGCAAGGCCTCGATTCTCGCGACCATCGAATCGCAGCAGAAGCTGACGCCGGAATTGCGTGCCGCCATCGAGAACTGTGTCAATGCCAATGAGTTGGAAGATTTGTACTTACCTTTCAGGCCGAAGCGCAGAACCAGGGCTACCATAGCCAAAGAGGCCGGACTGGAGCCGCTTGCCGACAAAATGTATGAGGTCAATGTCAGGAATCTGGACGCTGAGGCAGCCAAGTTTGTGAATGACAAGGTCGCTGACATTGATGCAGCCCTTGCTGGTGCCAGGGATATTATTGCCGAGCGTCTGAGCGAGTCTGCGAAGGTCAGGGAGACTCTCAGGGGTATTTTCCGTACGAGGAGGATAGTGTCGAAAGCTACCAAATCCGGACGCGAAAGTGCCGATGCCCAGAAGTTCCAGGGATATTTCGACTATTCCGAGCCGCTTTCACGTATAGCTGCGCACCGTCTTCTCGCCATGCTCAGGGGAGAAGAAGCCGGATGGCTTTCAGTGAAGATCGATGCTGATGCTGAAAAGTGCGGCAATAAGCTTTACTATGACTTTTGTCAGGAGAGACGTTATCCGGCAGGCAAGCTTGCTGAACAGATAAGGATGGCTGTGGATGATGCCTACAAGCGTCTTCTCGAGCCGTCCATCACTACTGAAATCCTCAGGGAAGCCAAGCAGAAGGCGGATCAGGATTCCATTGTAGTCTTCGGTGAAAACCTCAAGCAGCTGCTTCTCGCATCTCCTGTAGGCCAGAAGAGGACAATGGCCATCGACCCGGGATTCAGAAACGGATGCAAGATTGTTTGCCTCGATGAAAACGGGGAACTCGTCCATCATGAGATTGTGTATCCGCATCCTCCGAAGAACGAGAAGATCAAGGCCATTTCTTCAGTTTCGTCAATGCTGGAGAAGTATGGCATCCAGGCTATTGCGATAGGAAACGGTACGGCAAGCCGCGAGACTGAGGAGTTCATAAAGAGGGTTCCTCTTCCTGAAGGCTGCAAGGTGTTCGTGGTGAGTGAGGACGGAGCGTCCATCTACTCGGCTTCGGATGTTGCCCGCGAAGAATTCCCGGATGAGGATGTTACCGTGAGGGGAGCGGTCTCTATCGGACGACGTCTTATGGACCCGCTTGCCGAACTTGTGAAAATCGACCCGAAGTCTCTCGGTGTAGGCCAGTATCAGTATGATGTCGATCAGGCGCTGCTTAAGGAGAAACTCGACAATACCGTCGAGAGTTGTGTCAATACTGTTGGCGTAAATCTCAATACTGCAAGTACTTATCTTCTGAGTTATGTTTCCGGTATCGGACCGGCTCTGGCGAAAAGCATTGTCAAGACCCGTTCTGACAGGGGTGGTTTCCGTTCCAGAAAGGAGTTGCTGAAGGTTCCCCGTCTTGGAGAGAAGGCATTTGAACAGTGCGCCGGATTCCTAAGGATACCTGGTGCCGAGAATCCGCTCGACAATTCAGCTGTACATCCTGAGTGCTATCATATAGTGGACAGGATGGCTGCTGATTTGGGAGTATCCGCAAGCGAGCTGGTAGGCAATGCGCAGATGTGCTCCGGCATCAAGCCTGAGAAATATGTGGAGGGAGATTTCGGCCTTCCTACTGTCAATGATATATTGAAAGAGCTTGCCAAGCCGGGCCGTGACCCGCGTGAGGCAGCCCAGGAGTTCTCGTTCGCTGAGGATATCCATGAAATAGAAGACCTCCATGAGGGAATGGAAATCCCGGGCATCGTCACGAACATCACGGCCTTCGGTGCTTTTGTGGATGTCGGCGTCCATGAAAACGGACTTATCCATGTTTCCCAGATGGGAAGGCGTGGCGACAAGGTGACATTGAAACTTCATCAGCATGTGACGGTCCGGGTCATCGGTGTCGATCTCGACAGAAAACGCATCTCGCTGCGGCTCGTGAAATAGTCTGATACATATATGATTAGCCCTCCCTTTGTGGAGGGTTTTTGTTTTTCTGATGTGGGGCAGGTATATGTGCCGAGAGTTTGATGCAAATGAAGAAAATACATAAAAGCAGGTCGTTTGTTTATAAAAGATAAGGGAATTTATAATATTTCCTTTCGATTTGTTCGTAATTCTCGTTTAAAATGTTATTTTTGCAAGAGGATAATAAAAATTAATCAGATGGAATCTGCAGAAAAAATAAGTGGTGGCAAGATGGTTTCAGTATATTTACTGTCTTTGCTTTCAGTCGTATTATGGGGAATGTCGTATTTGTGGAGTGATAGGCTCTTGGCGATAGGCATCCCTGTCGAATACATAGTATTCGTCAGAATCTTCATTGCAGGTCTGGTTTTGCTTGGGGTTGCCGTACTTACCGGAAAAAATATTGTCATGAAGAAGAAGGATATCCCTTATTTCCTTCTGATTGCATTTTTCGAACCATTCATTTATTTCGTATGTGAGACTTACGGAATCAGGTTCACGGAGTCTCCTACCATCAGCGCATTGATTATTGCCGCTACCCCGATTTTCTCGGTTATGGTGGGCGTTCTGGTGTTTAAGGAGAAGTTTTCTATCTTCAATATGCTCGGCATACTCATATGCCTTGGCGGTATCGTGATGGTTACGCTCTCTGCCGGCGGTATCGGCGACAAGTTCATTTTCGGAATCATACTGCTTGTAATCGCGGTTCTGGCTGAGGTAGGCCATGCATCTTTCACGAAGGTGCTGGCAAGCAGCTATTCGCCTATTGTAATCGTCATGTATCAGTTCCTCATAGGTGCATTATATCTCTTCCCGCTTTTCCTTACGTCAGGAATCAAGAATTTCGATGCAAGTGTCTATCTTTCGTGGGAAGTATGGGAACCGATTCTCTGTCTGGCAGTTCTCTGTTCCAGCCTTGCGTTCGGCCTGTGGGCGAACACCATCAAGTGTCTCGGTGTTGCCAAGTCCAGCATCTTCTTGTCCGCGATCCCTGTATTCACAGCGTTGGAGTGCTGGATTCTCGGACATGAAATGCTCACTCCTCTGCAGTGGACCGGTATCATAGTCTCATGCGTCGGAGTGGTCATGTCACAGTACGTGTTCAAAAAACCGTTATGCCATAAAAAATAACGGTTTCCCGAGAAGTTTGGCTTCAATCAGCTGTCCATCGGCCACGACGTGTTTTCCATTCAGGAAAACGTCTGTCGCCATGCCTTTCAGTCTGGCACCTTCGTATGGCGTCCAACCGCATTTGTAGGCGGCTCCTGCCGCACCCATATCTGATTCTCCCACAGTAAATTCCTTGTCAATGTCGATGACCAGGATGTCAGCTGCGTTGCCTTCTTTCAGCGCTCCGCGGCCTTTGATACCGAACATTGACGCTATCTTCTCAGACATTGCCGATGCGATGACATTGAGAGGAATCTTCTCCTCGTCAGCTATGGTCAGCAGAACGGAAAGTTCCTGCTGTATTGACGGCATGCCTGAAGGACACGTCAGATAAGGACGGTTCTTTTCTCCGGCGAGGTGAGGTGCGTGGTCGGATCCGATCGTGTCAATGACTCCTTCTTTCAAGGCCTGCCTCAATGCTGCCCGGTCGCTTGCCTTCTTTATTGCCGGATTGCACTTTACTTTGCTTCCGAGACGGTCGTAATCCTCGTCGCAGAACCAAAGATAATTTGCTGATGTCTCGGCAGTTATCTCTGGATTATATTTCTTGGCCGTACGAATCATCTCCACTTCCTCGGCAGTGGTCACATGGCAGATATGGAGTCTGGTCCCGTATTTCATGGCCATTTCCAATGCCTTTATCGTGCTGCGGATACATGCCTGTCTGCTGCGGATATCCTCATGGGCCTTCATCGGTATGTCCTCTCCGAACATTTCCTTGGCCTTTTCCAGATTTGCCTTGATTATGGACTCGTCTTCACTGTGGATCAGCACTCTTGCGTCCTTGAGGCTGAACAGTTCCTCGAGGGTGTTGCCCTTGTCCACGAGCATGTTTCCGGTGGAGGAACCCATGAAGACTTTCACGCCTGCGAACATTGACTTGTCTTCTTCCGTCCATCTGCTGATGTCCTCGGCATTTTCATTGTCAGCGCCGATGTGGAATCCCCAGTTCGCGTAGCATCTTCCCTCAGCAAGCCGGCATTTCTCCTTGATGCGGTCGAGGCTTGTGGCAGGAGGATTGTTGTTCGGCATGTCAATGAAAGACGTTATTCCTCCGAGCAGGGCTGCCTTGGACTCGCTGTTCATGTCGGCCTTCTGAGTCATTCCGGGCTCTCTGAAATGTACATGGGCGTCGATGCCGCCTGCCATCAGGACCTTTCCCTTCACATCCATGACTTCAGTATCAGGATAATCCTCAAGTATTTTTGTGGTCAATGCTTCCTGGCTGATGCTGGAGCCGTTGTAATCGACGGCTCCGTTGTCATTGACCTTCCATATTTTCTCTATGCGCTCTCCTTTAATCAGAAGCGCCCCTTGCCTCACCTCTTGGGCTGTGGCAAGGGACGCTCCTGACAGAAGAATTCTTCTGTCCGTATTCATGTGTTTATGCTTTCGGTTTTAACTTCCTGAATCTCAGTTTCAAGACGCCCCAGAATGCCTCTCCGAAAATGCCGCCGCTCATCTTGGATGTGCCGGCTTTGCGATTTACGAAGATAATAGGCACCTCAGTAATCTTGAATCCGAGTTTGTAGGTTGTGTATTTCATCTCGATTTGGAATCCGTAGCCTTTCATCTCGACTTTGTCCAGGTCGATGGTCCTGAGCACCTTGTTGCTGTAGCATTTGAAGCCGGCGGTGCAGTCATAGACTTTCATTCCGAGGATAGTCCTTACATAAACTGATGCGTAGTAGGACATGATGATTCGTCCTATAGGCCAGTTTATGACGCTGATTCCGTCGCAGTATCTTGAACCGATGGCCAGGTCAGCCCCGTCTTTGCAGGCCTGATAAAGTCTTGGCAAATCTTCAGGATTGTGCGAGAAATCCGCATCCATCTCGAATGTATAGTCATATCCTTTGTCGATAGACCATTTGAATCCGGTTATGTAAGCTGTTCCAAGTCCCAGCTTTCCCGGACGCTCTATCATATGGAGCCTTTCCGGGAATTCCTGCTGGAGTCTTTTGACGATGGCTGCGGTCCCGTCAGGGGATCCGTCATCAATGATGAGAATGTCATACCCTCCTTCGAGAGAGAAAACTTTACGGATGATGTTTTCGATGTTCTCTCTCTCGTTGTATGTCGGGATAATGACGATTTTTCTGTCTTCCATATAAATTATTTTTTGGATGCTTCGGAAAGCATTTCCTTGACAGCAGCCTCGAGCTGTTTGTCTTCGCCCTTCAGGACGGATACAGGGTCATTGTAAACCAGAATGTCAGGCTCTACCTGATGGTTCTCGTTGTACTGTCCTTCCTTGAGGCACCATGCGCCGACCTGAGGGATACCGAAGATAATCTGAGAGTTGATCTGGTTCTCCCACCATACGGCTGTCATAGTTCCAGGTACAGGTGCTCCGATAATCTTGCCTATGCCGAGTGCCTGGTAAGCGTATGGGAATCCGCATGCGTCAGAGTAGTTGTCTTCACAAGTGAGGACGCATGAAGGTTTTGTCCATTTGCTGTAAGGGTCAGTTCCGATATAGCGGCCTCTTGGCCTGTATTCTACATATGCCTTGCCTGTGAGGAATGTCACGAGGTCATCGTGCAGCCATCCGCCTCCGTTGTGCCTTGTATCTACGATGAGGGCTTCTGTTGTGCGGTACTTGCCGAGAGCTTTTGAGTAAACGTTCCTGAAACTAGGGGAGTTCATGCCCTCAACGTGTACGTATCCGATCTTTCCTCCGGAGAGTTCAGCAACCTTTGCCTCGCGCTGTCTGATCCAGCGGTTATACATGAGTCCAGCATCTGAGAATGAAGGCTCAACGAATATTTCCACTTCCTTCTTGCCGCCTTTCTTGATGATTACCGAAGTCTTCTTGCCTGCCTTTCCTGTAAGGAACTGGTACCAGTCTTCGCCTGCCTTGATTTCTTTTCCGTCAATGCTTGCGATGATGTCACCTTCCTTAATCTCAGGATATGCGATGGAGAGTGCTCCGTCAGGGAGAACCTCTTTGACCTTAAGTCCGTCACCCTCATAATCTTCGTCATAGAGTACTCCGAGCTGGCCCATATTGAGACCGCTTCTGTACTGGTAACGACCGCCGGTATGGGATGCGTTCAGTTCTCCTAGGATTTCAGAAAGGAGTTCCTGGAAGTCGAAATTGTTGTTTATATAAGGGAGGAACTGCGAGTAGTTCTCCTTGTAGTAGTTCCAGTCAACTCCATGAAGTTCAGGGTCATAGAATTTCTCTTTAACCTGTTTCCACATGTGGTCGAAGATATATTCGCGCTCTGCCTTAGGCTTGAACTCATATTCTCCAGCGTAGCTGATGTTCTTGGTCTCGCCTCCGTTTACGCCGATTTTGCTGATGCCGAATCCGGATGCGATATAGATGTATTTTCCGTCAGATGATGGAATGATGGCTCCTGCTACACCTTTCTTGAGGACTTTGACGTTGCCTTCCTTGGTGTCTTTCACGCAGAGGTCATATCCGCTCTCAAGTCTTGTTTCATAGAACAGTTTCTTTCCGTCTTCTGTGAGATAGTGGTCGCCGAGTCTGCCGGAGAAGCTTGTGAGTCTGAATATTCTGTCAGCCCTGTTTGCAAGGTCGAGCTTGAGTTTCTCGCTCTTCTTGGATGCTGTGCTGTCCTTCTTCTCGTCTTTCTTCTCTTCTTTGGCTGCCTTCTTGTCGTCAGCGGTGAGAAGTTTTGCGATTTCATCGTCTTCCTTGTCTCTGAAGAATTCGGTCATTGTCTTCGCGTCGAAGAACATGATATATACGTCATTTTCTGCGCCCCAGCTGCCGTGGCTTCTGTAACCGTCTCTGTCTGACTGCCATACCATTGCCTTGCCGCCAAGTGCCCATCTGAAAGCACCGTCATTGTAGCCGCTTTCTGTGAGGTTGGTAACTTCTTTCGTGTCGATGTCAACGAGTGCGATGTCCACGTTGTTCCATCCTCCGTTTGCCTGGTAAGATGAAAGGAGATAGTGGCTGTCCGGACTCCATTCGAATGAAAGGTCACCGTCGCTGTATGAGTAGTTCACGTCCTTGAGGAGAGAGATGGTCTTGCCTCCCTTCGTAGGCTTTATCACGAGCTCGGTCCTGTCGCGGAGGAATGCTACATATTTTCCGTCAGGTGATACCTGTGGCTGGAAGCATGTCTCGCCTTCATCTGAGAACAATTCCTCTTTGAAGTCGTTTGCATATGTGAAGTACTTGTCTTCTTTGTTTACAAGAGAAGAACGCCAGATTCCCCAGTGTCCGTCTCTTTCAGCGGAGTAGTAGATTGTCCTTCCGTCAGAAGAGAAGCTTACGTTTCTTTCTTGTGTGGCCGTGTTGGTGATTCTCTTGGTTGTCTTGTAGTCTGCCGATGTCACGAACACGTCACCTCTGAGCACGATGGCAATCTCTTTCTGGCTAGGAGCGACTGACATTGATGTGGCTCCTGCTGCAATGGTGAGTCTTTCGATGTCTCTTTCGTCCTGGTCTGAGAATACGGTGATTTCCACTTTCTTAGGCTCCTGTCCCTCTTTCATGGTGTAAAGCTCGCCATTGTAAGAGTATGCCAATGTCCCGTTGTCAGCAACTGACAGGTATCTGACAGGGTTTTTGGTCTCAAAAGTAAGCTGGACCGGTTTTTCAGGAGCGCTTACGGAACTCTTGAATACGTTGATAGTGGTTCCGTTCTGCTCGCTGAGATAGTAGAATGTGTCTCCGTCCGCTGCGAATATAGGGTTCCTGTCTTCTCCGATATAGGATGTGAGCTTCTTGAATGTTCCGTTCTCATTGATGCTCAGTTTGCCGGAGTTGTCATTTCCCTTGTACATCCAGATGTCTCGTGTCACGGCAGATGTGTGATGCTTTCTGAGCGGATCCTCATATCCCTTCAGGTCCTCGTAGAGGATTGTGCCGTTCTTGTTGATTGTCAATGCTGATATAGGAAGAGATGTGACTCTTACCGGTCTGGCGCCGTTGATGTCGGTGTAATACAGCTGTGCGTCTCCCGGATATCCGTCATATGTCACATCCTGCTGGATGTTGGCTGTGAACAGGACTTTTCCGTCAGGAAGAACAGTCTGCAGAGTCTCGTGTCCCGGATGGAAAGTGAGTCTCTTGGGAGTGCCGCCCTCGCATGAGGTTATGAAGATGTCCCTGCTCTTCTCTCTGTAAGATGTGAATACGATGTTCTTTCCGTCTGCTGTCCACTTCGGATTCGAGTCGTATGCAGAATTTGTTGTAATCTGCAATGCCCGTCCGCCAGCAGCAGGTACGACGAAAATGTCTCCCTTGTAGCTGAACGCGATTTTGGTACCGTCAGGGGAAATGCTGTTTGACCGGATCCATTTAGGTGTCTCCTGCCCGGAAGCAAATCCCGCTGATAGCGTAATGGCTAGTGCCAATGACAGTAATTTCTTCATTTTTATCAATAGTTTGTGTTGTTCTCCTTTAATTCCGTAAGAATTCTGGCGGTTTTCCAACCAACATGTAAAAATAAGAAGAAATTTCTGGAATTCCCATCATTTTCCGCGTATCCTTGTTGAAAATGTCAATGCAATGGCGGCGTATGACGGACGAAAAACGACTTCTTGTATCCGGCTATGGAAAAGTGCATTGAAACGGATCGGATTCATTTACTGTTGGCGTACTCGGGATGCATAGTGTCCAGGTGTTTCTCCGAAGTGGTTCTTGAACACCTTGATGAAGTATCCCGGTGTCTGGAATCCGGTCTGCTCGGCGATGTCGGCCACTGAAAGAGCCGTCTCCTTCATCAGTTCGCAGGCGCGTTTCATCCTCATTGTCTTTATCAGTTCCACAGTAGACTTTCCTGTCAATGTCTTGATCTTCAGGTGCAGGTTTCCCCTAGTACTTTGTAACACTTAAAAGTTCAATATAGGATAGAGGAGCTTCAGCTTGGTACGAGCATCGTCAGTCTTGAACTGCCAGTTCACACTCTTCTGACCGTCGTTTCGCTCGGTATGCCAAGACGAAAGTTCCTCGTTAAGTTTTTCGACACTGTTTATGCGCCTTTTTGCCAGACATTGGTTCCCGAGAGCAGAGAGTTCAATCTCAGCTATGTCAAGCCAGCTGCCGTGCTTGGGCGTGTGGTGTATTTCAAGACGCTTTGCCAAGCGGAGAGCCTCCGCCGGTTCAAACGCCTCGTAAAGCAGCCACTTGATGCGTTCTGCCCAGTCAGTTCTGGTTCTTTGCTGCTTTGCTACAGCCTCACGCCATCCGGCCAGAGGTTCAGTGAAAAGGAAGATGCTGCAGGTGCCATTCCTCACATATTCGTTGTCCTCGTATCGTACACCTCAAGGACGTCCTCCATCGCTGCGACGAAAGCCGCGTTATGGCTGGCTGGTATGCACCAGCACTTCTTCAGATGAGGCTTGTACTCGTTTTTTTAGAATGCGGCCGACCTGCGTATGAGATATGGATTCTATATACCCCAGTTTGACCGACCTGTCGGCAAGAAGACGAAGCGTCCACTTGGCATATCCCTTGGGAGGATCTCCGCAGGCGAGAGCTATGATATGAGCCTCGACGTCTCCTGTAACCTTGGCCTCTACAGGCGGCGTCTCCCGTTTCTTCCGCTGAATGGTTGCGTCGAGTCCCTTCTCCCCCCATAACGAGTCCTGACGTTCTGGACTGTAGTGGCAGACGTGTTGAAGGCTATGGCAGCCTCTTGCACAGTCATGGGCTGTTTCCCATTCCTGTCTACCGCAAGAAGGATGTTGGCTCTCAGGATGGTTCGCGCCGGCATATTGCCGGACTTCACAATCTTGGTCAGCTGTTTGCGCTCCTCTGCAGACAAGCTCACCTCGTACTTCTGAGTAGGCATAATCGTATCGTACTGTATGTGATACAACAAAGATACAATTATTCTTTAGTTTTATAAAACATATAGATGTTACAATATACTAGAGGGAGGCGCCTGCGAAGCAGGATGGCTTGGTCCTCACGGAGGCTTCTTGTTGCTTGGCATGACTACTTCAGTCAGACATAACTGGAGATTGTAACCGGAGATGATTGTTTCCGTAAGGCATGATCAGAGAGAAAAACCGAACAACCTGAAATTGGTGCAACGGACGAAAGTATTGATTCATAACCAGTTAGCAGATAAAGCGAAAGACAGGTTCCCCACTTTTTTTACATAACCTGCATTTGGCTGTTCGCTATATCTTCTTGATACTCAACAATGTGCACCAAATAACGACATGCAGGTTGTTCGATTCAATCCAATTCTGAGTCGTTCCATTCTTCGTAACGCACCGCATTTTTTTGTGAGCACCTCTGCTATTCCTGTTAATCGTTATCTCACAGAATGTGATTTTATCCGTGAAGCCCCGCTCTCTTCCGGATAAGTTATTCAAAATCAACAACTTGTCCGTGGAAACCTACCATCTCGCGGACAAGATATTCCACATTGATCAGGTTGTCGAGTTCTGCGGCAATCTGTTCGTGGCGTTCTTGTGACAGATATTCCCTAATTACTCACCAATTTCAATATCGAAAGTAGAGACGGGGAGACCTGTGGTCCCGGTCAGGTTCGCATCGGTCCAGGGATCCCAGGCATATTTCACCTTCACGATGGCTTTTCTGCTGTCTGCCTTTGTGTTTTTGCTGTCGGCTGCGGCGTCGGGTCTGCCTGCATCCCGGGAGAGAATCACAGCGTCAGATCCTGAAATCTCCGCCGATGCAGGGATTTCGCTCCCGTCTTCGAGGCAAATCCTGAATCCGCGCACGGGCATTGTGCTCGAGACGGAAATGGGACTGTCGAAAAGTACGGTGACATTCCCGCTGTCATTCAGGAAGGCTTTGGTGGCTGCCGGGGCGAGGCATTCGACCTGTTTCCCGTAGTCATTCCTCAGTGCGAGCCTTGCAAGTCGCTCTCCCACAGGTCTCTTCGCCCTCGGATGCACGTCAGTGGGGTGACCGAGGTCTGAGGAGACTGCCATTCCGCAATGTGGAATCTCCAGAGAGAGCAGCCTCTGGCTGTTGCGGAACTCCGGCCAGGTCGGACGTCCGATGCTTGAAAGCTGGACAAAGTAGAAAGGCAGGTCGGGATTATCCCAGGTCTGCCTCCAGCAGTCCACAAGGGTCCTGAAAAGGATTTCGTGCTGCGGGATGTTCTCTGCGTTCGACTCTCCCTGGTACCAGATTGCCCCTTTGATTGGAAATCTCTCCAGTGGACGGATGCCGTTTTCAAAAAGATATGCCGGCATAAAAGGATGCTGTATATACCCTCCTTTGAAGGCTGACATATTCTCCCGGGCTCTTCCCCTTGCCCATTCCATCACGGATTCATCCTCAAGCCATCCGTCACAGAATCCCGGAAGAACCTTCTCCAGAGCACTGCGGCTGATGAATGACTCGGTGGTCGTCCCGCCGACGGCATTGCAGATCAGCCCCACAGGTACATTCAGACTGTCCCTGAGCATTTTGCCGAAGTAATATCCCACTGCTGAAAATTCCCCGGCAGTCTTCTCTGACGAGCAACTCCACCGTGTCCTGTCGTAATACTTTCCCTGTGCAACCTTCCCCGCATCCTCTTCGCTCCAGACCAGCCCCCAGGTTTTCAGATGGCTTTTCATGTCGTAGAACCTCAGCATCGGGTCATCCAGTCCTTCCTTGCTGAAGGTGTCGGCTCCCTTCAACTCAAAAGCCATATTCGACTGCCCGGAGCAGAGCCAGACCTCACCGGCTGCCACATTGCTGAAACTCAGGGTGTCCCGTCCGTCAGTCACGGTGAACGGTATTTCTGTCCCGGCCTTGAGTGCCGGCATACGGACCTTCCATGTTCCATCCTGTGCCGAACGGCATTTCCTTGTCGATGGCCCCAGGGTGACCTTCACTTCAAGACCCGGTGCAGTCCTTCCTGAAATCTCAAGAGGCACGTCCCTCTGGAAAATCATATTGTCGGAGTAGGTTTCCCCGACGGACAGCCCTGAGGGAGCGGGAATGCTTTTCACAATGTCACTCAATCTGACCTGCTGGAAGACAAGGTGCGAGGTGCTGCCTTCATAGAGGATTCCCACCTTGTAATTCCCGATGGAGGTGAGGCAGGAATATCCCCAGCCTTCCTCCTGGTCCAGAAGCAGACAGTCAAGCGGATTCCAGGTCATCCCGGCATCGAGGCTCGCCTTTATGCATATGTGGTTCCTGCCTTTTCCAGGGGCGGAAACCGGATTAGAGAACAGGAGGATGTCCTGCCCGTAGATGTTTTCGGAAGCCGGAATATTCACCAGTCCCGCCATACAGACGGGTTCCACGAGGCTTCCTGATGAGGGGTGAGTCTTCCAGGTTTTCCCCAGGTCATCAGTCACGCAGACGACCCTGCCCTGACGACGGTCGTTTCTGCAGTTCAGCATCAGTACTCCCGGAGCAATCTCGGCGACCTGGGCCTCGGTGGTGCGCTCACAGGCTCTGGAGTGGCAGTGCCAGGTTTCGCCCCCGTCTTTGCTGTACATTATTCCTGAACTTGGAATCCCTTTGCTGTCAAGGCATTGCATCGGGAAAACCAGAGTCCCGTCCTGCATCGTGATTCCCCGTCCCGGCCCCTGGAGGGTTATCCTCCAATCGGGGCGCTTTACCTGGCGGGTAATATTGACAGGCTTGCTCCAGGTCTTTCCGTCGTCGGTGCTTTTCACCAGAACCATCTGCCCTGTCGAAATCGGATCGTAGCCTTCTGAGGCAAATGAGAATGCATGCCTGTTGCCAAGGCCGTGCGTCCACAGGGCGCAGACGAAAATCGTTCCTGTGTTGCTGTCCACAAGCACTGAAGGGTCTCCGCAGCCGTTCTGTCCCTGCGGAAGTCCTCCCCATTCGCCCATATCGATGATTGTTCGCATCTTCTCCCAGGTCCGTCCCCCGTCGGTACTCCGGCTGGCACCAACGTCAATGTTGTCCTGAAGGTCGTTCCCGGAGGTGTGCCTGATATCGTACACTGCAATCAATGTCCCTTTAGGAGTGGTGACCAGTCCGGGGATTCTGTAGGAGAAGACATTGTCATCCTTGTGGTTGCGCAGTGCGATTCCGAACCTGTGACCATCATGGGAACCTTCGGACACGATTCTGGCCTGACGAAGTAAAGAGCCGCTCTCGTCCTGCACCGGGCATCTGAGTTCCACGGACTCCACTGCCACCCCGAAAGTCCCGCTCAGGTCCACTTTCCGTGAGTCCACCTCAAGACTCAGGTAAAAATAGTTCCTGTCCCTGACAAGGCTTTTCCCAGGCTTCAGGACGATTTTCCCGTCTTTCCCTACCTTGCAGGATGCTGTCTGAACAGCAAAGGCAGGATGTCTCCAGGTGTCCTGCCCCGCGCCGATTCTGCGGAACTGGTCCTTAAGTATGTAGGATGTGGTCCGGGAGTATATTGCAGAACTGGTTCCCGTGTACATCAGCCTGGCATTCCGGATGGCCGATGGGTCAATTCCCGAGACGGTGACCCCGACACTCTCCAGTACGTCCTTCCCGGAAAACGACTCCAGGCAGATTTCGCAGATGATGTTGTGCTCCCGGTCCACTATGGTCGGGATGACCGGGGTGTGGATTCGTGCCACCGGGGCGAACTCGAATGTGGTGAGGACTGCCTTGTGGTCCGTCGGCCACTTGCCTGTCACGGGGATGATGTCAGAAAGATTCTCATCCACGGTCCTTTCCCCACGGACAATTGACCCTGCAGGTCCGAATACCTTGCTTTCCACGGGTTTGAGGGACCCTTCCCCGTAGTAATAGATGAAATCGATTCTGTCCCTCTCGTCGCTTTCAGAGGCCCAGGTCAGTTTCATAGGGTTGCAGTCGGAGTTGTCGCTCGGGAAGGTGAAGCCAGGGGAGGACACAGGGTCAGGATTCACCACCCGGAAGGAATCCTCAAAACCGCCTTCGTAAAGCATTGTGGAGCAATCCCAAGGGATGACTGCTCCATTGTGGTCCCAAAGGGAGGCTGTCTGCGCGGTCCAGTCCAGATGCGACGGCTCGTTGAAATCCCCTGCCAGAATCACGTCGATGCCCTCGTCGATGTCGGCTCTGCTGAGCCTGATGAAATCCCTGATGGTGTCGTCCCTCCCGGAAGCCCGGTTCATTTCCAGAATCTTCTCCACTGAGGTTTCGGGAGCAGGTATCTTCTTCCAGGTGTTCCCGTCGTACCCCCTCGGATAGTAGCAGGCATAGTTCGTATAGTCCAGATGAGCGGCATATAGTGCCACCGGATGCCCTCCGGCATTGATTCTGACTCTCTGAATGGACCCGCAACCTTCCCATTTCCTCCCGTCCTGCGCGAGTGGGAACCTGCTGATGACTCCGCTGTCACAGGTGGTGTCCTCTCCGTAGAATGTCACGCCCCTCAGGGCGAGAGCCTCAATCAGTCGAGGAATGAACCTCCGGCCTTCGTAATTCCTTATTTCCTGCATAAAGACCACGTCGGCCCCGCTTTCGATGATGTTGTCAGCAAGGGCGTCAAATCCTCCCGGGACGTGCGTGCATTCCTGCCAGACGTTGATTTGAAGTACTCCGATTCTGTCTTCTCCCTTGGAAAGTAGGGAGAACAGGATGAGAAGGATGACGGTTATCAGTTTTATATATTTCATAAGAGATGAATTATAAGACTGACAAAAATACTGAATTATGCTGTGTTTCCATTTGGCTCACGGAACAAAAGGAGATATTTCGGAAAATTTTCTACCTTAGCCGACCAAAAACGGAATATTTTTATAGAAACAAGCTTCCTCTGCTTATGAAACGGATATCTGCAATGAATCTCCTGCGTGCCATGCTGACTGTGGCACTGACTGTCCTGCCTTGCATCAATGCCTTCCCCTCCGAGGTCCTTTCTTTCCGGAGTATTCCATCCAAGCTCTTGCCTACCAATGCTGTAAGGGTGCTTTTCAGTGACAGCGACGGTTATGTCTGGATTCCGACCTACAGCGGCCTTGTCCGGTATGACGGTTCTTCGACGGTGGTGTTCGGAATGAATGAATCGGACGGGGACAGGTTTGGCTGCCACATAAACGTGGTCTGTGAATCATCTTGGGACAAACTCTGGATTGCATCGGAAAAAGGGGTTTACACCCTTGACAAGAGGAGCGGGAGGATTGCCTTTGCTGGTCCAGACCCCCGGATGGGAACCTTAAATGCTTCCGACATTCTTTGTTCCAACGGAAGGGATGTCTGGGTCGGGGGAAATACCGGATTGTGGCACATTGATGCTTCCACCGGCGAATTTGCTCCGGTTCTGCGGGATGGCAGTCCCATTGAATGGGTATCTTCAATCTGTGAGGATGCGGAGGGATATCTCTGGGTGTCCTGCTGTGAGCACGGGCTTTACCGATATGACACCAGGACCTTGTCGTTCAGGAAGTATTCCGAAGATCGCCTTTACTGGTCGAATGTGGCGTACAAGGACCTCAAGGGCCGTCTCTGGGTCGGTACCTGGGGACAGGGGCTGGTCCGGATCGATTCTCCGTATGGTCCGGGGAATCTTTCCTGCACAGTGTATTCCCACACCCCTCAGGCCGGCTCTCTGCTGGATGACGTCATCTACGACATCGGACAGGATTCCGAGGGGAGGCTTATGGTGGCCTCAAGGAGTGGCCTGAGTATTCTCGAAGACATTTCGGACCCGCTTTCGTTCGTTAACTACGCTCCGGGAGAACCCGGTCACGACCTGCCTTACAACGAGGTAAGTTCAATCCTCAGGACAGATGACGGGAACATCTGGCTGAGTATGTTCTGCGGAGGAGTCTTCAAGGTGGAGAAAAGCGCCCCGGGATTCAGTATCGATGCTCTTCAAAATATCAGGAAGTCTCTGAGAACCAATTCTGTACGCAGTATATTCCCGATGCCTGACGGTCGTCTCTGGCTTGGAATCATAGGCTTTGGATTGGTGCTGTACGACCCCTGTGACGGCAGTTTCCTCTCTTACGAGAAATTTCTGGCATTCAGGGATTTTCCCTATACTTCGTCTGTTGATGTAATATCGCGCAGGCGCAGTACTTCGGAAATCTGTTTCGGGACTTACAGCCAGGGACTATGGCTCCTGGACCCCTCATCCCGAAACGGTGCCCGCAGGGTTTTTGCAGAGGATTATCCGGAATTTGCCCATCTCGGAGTGACGGCAATCGCAGAAGACAATACATCGAATCTCTGGATCGGCACAAGGAAAGGCGTTTTCGTGATGACACCCGAGGATAAGGTTGTTTCAATCGCGGATTATCTTCCGGATGCTGCCCTTGACCCTCTTTCGGATGTGATTGTGACCGACCTCAAGTCAGCTCGTGACGGCTCTGTCTGGATTGCTACCAACTACAGCGGAGTGTATCGTCTTTCTCCGTCCGACGGCAGTCTTGTCAGATGGTCCCTTGGAGAGTCTGACAATGTTTCCTGTCTTTTCGTGGATCCGGCCTCGAATGTCTGGGCAGGGTCCTCTTTTGACGGACTATATCTCTACGACAATAAGAAAGGGGTGTTCAGCCAGATCAACAATATTTCCGCCCTATATAGTAAGGGTATTACAGGAATATCTTCAGACATCACCTCCCGCCTGTGGGTGACCACTTCCGATGCCGCTGTCACCTTTACATACTCCGAGGGTGACCGGATCGGGGACGTGGACTATATTTCACTTTCGGATCACGATGCTTCGATGTCATTCAATGCCAACACTCTTGTGAATCTGCCTGACGGGACGGTTGCCGCCGGTTCTTCCAAGGGAATCGTCTATTTCCCGCTGCGCAGCCAGACCCCGTCTTTCCCCGTGATGGAGAATCTCTGCCTGACTGACTTCCGTCTCGGAGAGACTTCTTTGAGGTCGATGTCCCCAAAACAGCGCAGGAAAGTCTGCGAAAAGGATATCAACTATGCCGACCTGGTCAGGATAGACCACACGGTGCATTCGTTTTCAATAAGTTTCGCCCTTCTGAACAAGGGCGCGGGAACGCAGGACATATATTCCTACATCCTAGAAGGGTATGACCGGAAAGAGGTGATTGATGCCGAGGGGAGACACACTGCAAGTTATGAAAACGTACCGCCGGGGAACTATGTCTTCCGCCTGAAGACCCTCGGAAGGGACAAGACCCACGAGCGCATCCTGAGAATCAAGGTGTTGCGCCATCCTCTCCTGTCATCCTGGGCTATTATGGCATATCTGCTAGTCTTTGCTGCTCTGGCCTACGGAATCTGGAGATACACCTATGACCGCATCAAGGCGCGTGAACTTGTGAGGCTCAGCAGGATGGAGAAACAGAAGGCTGAGGAACTCAATCACTTGAAACTCCAGTTCTACACCAATGTCACCCACGAACTGATGACCCCTCTGAGCATCATCAATGCATCGGTGGAGAGCCTGACAGGCGGAAAATGGAATCCGGACTTGCCCAAAGTCCTGTCTGTCAACACAACCAGGCTGACCAGACTCCTTCAGCAGATGCTCGAGTTCAGAAAAGTCGAGAGCGGGAATCTGAAACTGTCCGTCTCCAGGGGAAATCTCACGAAGTTCATATCTTCTTGTGTGGAGGCTTTCAGCCCTCTGATTGCCGGCAAGGACCAGAACCTTTCATTTACGAGTTCCCCGGACCAGATCGAGGGCTGGTATGACACGGACAAGGTTGACAAAATAGTGTACAACCTGCTTTCAAATGCCGCGAAATACACTCCGAAGGGCGGGGATATAAGCGTGAAGGTTTCATCCCTGGCCGACGGAATGGTGATGATTGACGTGGTGAACACGGGGGATACTATGTCCGAGAAGACCATCAAAGGCCTTTTCAAGAGATTCTACGAAGGTGACTACAGAAAGCACAACACCATCGGAACAGGCATAGGATTGTCTCTGGTCAAGGACCTTGTCACTCTTCACAAAGGTGAAATCACTGTGTCAAGCAGTCCGGAACAAGGCAATGTCTTCTCTGTCAGGTTGCCTGTTTCCGAGGAAGCATACGGGGAGGATGAAATCGGAAAAGATACCTCCCAGGACAGTTGCCCTGTCCTGAATACTGCCGCGGCCGTGGTCCTGGAACGTCCTGAGGGGCTGTCGAATGACTACACCATTCTCTTTGTGGATGACAATCAGGAACTATGCTATCTTGTGAAGAGTATGCTTGCGGAGCATTTCAATGTGCTGACTGCGGGGGATGGAAAGGAGGCCCTTGAAATACTGGAGACTTCGAATGTCTCGCTCGTGGTTTCCGATGTGATGATGCCTCAGATGGACGGGTTGGAACTGTGCAGGACAATCAAGTCCAGGTTTGAGTACTGCCACATCCCTGTCATCCTCTTGACCGCAAAGAGCGCCGAGGAAAGCCAGATTGAGGGCTGGCAGGCCGGGACCGACGGATATGTCTGCAAACCTTTCTCGATGAAACTTCTCTATGCCCAGATTGTAGAATGTCTGAGGAAGATTGAACGGAAGGGGGCAGACTTCCGGAAGCAGATTGTCCTGGATGTGGACAATATGGAGTACACTTCAATGGATGAGACTTTCCTGAGAAGAGCCATTGACTGCGTAAATGCCCACTACAAGGACTGTGATTTCGACCTTCCGGAGTTCGTCTCTTCAATGGGGACTTCCAAGACCGTCCTGACGGAAAAGCTGAAGGCGCTGACGGGGATGTCACCGGGAGCATTCATCAATAATGTCAGGATGACCGTTGCCTACAAGACCCTGACCGAAAACAAGGATGACGTGAGGATTTCCGACATTGCTTTTTCAGTCGGATTCAACGACCCGAAATATTTCTCCGCCTGCTTCAAGAAGAAGTATGGGATGACGCCGAAAGCCTATCTGGACAGCATTCGAGGGCAGGTTCTCTGAGCAGTGGAGTTTTTGTGAACAATTTTCGACCCTGCATAGTTCGTTGTGAGTTAATTTTGCGAAAACCTTGTTAATAGCAAAGCTAATGTCAAACGGATTTTGCAAAGGCTTGCTGCTGATTCTTCTTTCAGCGCTTGTCATTTTCTTCGGCTCTTTCAATGCATCCGCCCAGATCGTGACGGCAACCGGAACGGTCGTGGATTCCTCGACAGGGGAACCTCTCATCGGAGCGGTCGTGCTCTTGAAAGCCAAGTCTTCAGCAGACCACGTCATCACTGATCTCGATGGCCGGTTCAGCCTCAGGGCACCTGCCGGTTCTGTCCTTGAGATTTCTCTGATGGGATATGTAACTCTTGAAGTCAAGGCTGCCGCATCGATGGGCAAAATTGCTCTCGTGCCGGATGTCCAACTCCTTGACGAGGTCCAGGTCATTGCCTACGGAAAACAGAGCAAGATGTCGGTGACCGGTGCAATCACGTCAATCGGCACGGATGAGCTTCTGAAGTCACCTGCGGGAAGTGCCGCAAGTGCCCTTGCCGGAGCCGTCACCGGAATCTCCACCGTCCAGACTTCAGGACAGCCCGGATCGGATGATCCCCAGATTTTCGTGCGTGGAACCGGCTCCCTGACCAACACGGCTTCCAGTCCTCTCATTCTGGTTGACGGAGTTGAAAGGTCGTTCTTCCAGATGGACCCGAATGAAATCGAGAGTATCACAGTTCTGAAAGATGCCTCTTCGACGGCAGTGTTCGGAGTTCGTGGCGCCAATGGAGTCATCCTCGTGACCACAAGGCGAGGCACCGAAGAAAAGATGAGCATTTCGGTCTCAAGCCAGTTTGGCCTGACCCAGGCGTTGCGCAAGCTTACCTGTGTGGACAGCTACACCTACGCGACCCTCTTCACCGAAGCCCAGAAATCCGACGGAGTCTCCGACAAGAACCTCATCTTCTCCGACTATGTGACCGAGAGATTCCGCCAGGGCGACGAGCCGATAATGTTCCCGAATGTCAACTGGCAGAAGGAAATCTTCAAGGATTTCTCCTGGCAGACACAGCACAATGTCACCCTGTCCGGTGGCGGGAAAAGATTCCGCTACTTTGTTTCATTGGGCTATCTGCACCAGGACGGTGTCCTGAAGCAGAATTATGAGACCTTCAATTCGAACTTCCGCTACGACAGGTTCAACTACAGGACCAATGTGGATGTGAACCTCACGAAGACGACCTTGCTCAAACTCAACATCGGAGGCCGTCTGGGCAGCCGCAAAGAACCGCAGAACGAGGACCTCTGGAGGACCGTGATGTGGTGCGTGCCATTCTCGAGTCCGGGTTTCGTGGACGGGAAACTCATCCAGAACGGCTTCAATCCCTACATCCCGATCGGAGAAACCAAGTCTCCTTACGACTATTACTACAACTGGGGTCTTTACACCACTAACCAGAATGTCCTGAATCTCGACCTGGCTATCGAGCAGAATCTCGATTTTGTCACAAAGGGCTTGAGCGTACAGGTCAAGGGAGCCTACAACACTACCCACAGCGTGACAATCCTCCGTTCTCCGACGGGTACCGACAGTACCTGGATTCCGATTTACAAGGGCTCAGTCACACAGCCCGGAATGGATATTTCCGACCCTCGTTTTGACAACACTATTGTTTACCGGACCGAGGGCATCAGCAACCTCAATGAGCCTCTTTCCTATTCCGAGACTTCTTCCGGACGTGCCAGGGACTGGTATCTCGAGGGATCAATCAATTACAACCGCACTTTCGGAGACCACGCTGTCTCGGGTCTCTTCCTCTACAACCAGAGCAAGAAATATTATCCTTCCTCATATTCCGACATACCGACCGGATATGTGGGCTATGTCTGGAGGGCTACATATTCCTACAAACAGAAATATCTGTTTGACCTCAATGCCGGTTACAACGGTTCCGAGAATTTCCTTCCGGGCAATCGTTACGGCTTCTTCCCTTCCGTCTCGGCCGGATGGGTGATCTCGTCCGAGAAGTGGATGCGCAAGGCCAGGGTTGTTGACTTCCTGAAAATCAGGGCTTCTTACGGAGTTGTCGGAAATGACAAATATTCCGGAGAACGCTTCCTCTACCTCGGAGGCTGGAACGGCAACCACAGCGCAGTGACTGACGGCTCCTACGGAAGCTGGCAGTTCGGCACCAATCCGACAGTAGGAATGCTGCCGGATGCGGTTGAGACCCGTCAGGGCAATGAGGACGTGACCTGGGAGAAAGCTTACAAGCAGAATTACGGAATCGACTTGAAAATGTTCGACAACCGTCTGTCTTTCAACGGTGATCTCTTCTTTGAACACCGTAAGGACATTCTCTCCAAAAGGAGGACATCCCCGTCGGTGACAGACTACAAGCTCCCTCTTATGAACCTGGGAATCGTGGACAACTGGGGATATGAACTCTCTCTGGGATGGAGGGACACGCGCCCGAGTCACAAGGTAGGCTACTGGATAACTGCGAATATGTCATATTCCAAAAACAAGATCATCTTTATGGATGAAGTGACTCCGAACGAGTGGTATATGGCCCAGACGGGACGCCCTACCGGACAGAACTACGGTCTTGTGTTCGACAGGTTCTACCGTCCGTCCGATTTCGACTCTGACGGAAATCTGCTTAAAGACGACGAAGGCAGGTATCTTCTTCCGGAGCAGCCCGGAACAAACAAACCGGGTGACCCTCTGTTCAAGGATTTGAACAATGACGGGAAGATTGACGGGAACGACTGTACCTTTTACGGTTACTCCGCCCGTCCTGACTATGTCTTCGGTCTTGTGGCGGGACTCAGCTGGAAGGGATTGTCGGTTTCTATGCAGTGGACCGGGGCCCTGCACGCATCGAGGGTGCTTTCGGGCGAGTACCGCACTCCTTTCGGAACCCAGAACTCCCGAAGCCTTCTGACCTATCTGGCTGACGGCAGGTGGACCGAGGAGAATATGGACAATGCCCGTTTCCCGAGACTTACATTCGTGAACAAGACCCAGTACACCAGAGATTCCGACCTCTGGCTGATGGACGGTTCCTATCTGAGGCTCAAGACGGCCGAAGTCGCCTATACATTCAAGGACAAGGCCCTCAGGAAAGCCGGAATCTCATCTTTCAAAGTCTTCCTGAGCGGTTACAACCTTCTGACCCTGTTCTCTGAACTCGAGCAGTATGACATTGACCCCGAAGGCAGCACCGGAGACGGGACCTACACCTATCCAAACAACAGGATTTTCAACTTCGGCATTAATATAACGTTCTGATGATGAAAAAGATATTTACAAATATAATGGCTGCTGCCGCGCTCTTTGCCGCTTCTTCCTGCAGCGACCTCAAATTCGGCAACGACTTTCTCGAGAAGGCGCCTGGAGCGGATATGACCCTTGAGCAGATCTTTTCGTCGAAGTTGTATGCAGAGAGAGAACTCATCGGTGCATACGCCTCGCTCCGTACCTGTCTGACAGTCCATTCCAACAACGGAAATTACGAATTCCAGAACGGAGGTAACAAAATCGGCTGGGACAATCTTGACACAATGACCGACCTGATGCAGAGCCATTGTTCCTGGGGTGGAGTTATAAAGACTTACTATGCAGGCACCTACAATGCCGAGGCGGAGAATGAGGGGCACGGAAAATTCGGATTCTATCCGGATCAGGAAGGCGCCTGGACAGGAATCAGGCGCGCGTGGATTTTCATCAACAATGTGGACAGGGTCCCCGATATGACTGATGAGGAGAAAAAAGTTCGCAAAGGTGAGGCAAGGATGATCATAGCCCTTCAGATGCACGAGATGCTCCGTCATTTCGGAGGAGTGCCGATTCTGGATGACTATGCCACCCCGGAAAATGAAATGACTGCGGACTATTCCCGCAGAACGGTAAGACAGTGTGTAGATTTTATTGTGAATATGTGCGAGCAGGCAGCGAAAGAGCTTCCGTGGACTGTCGCAGATGCGGACAACGGAAGAATGACCGCTGCTGGAGCACTCGCACTGAAGGCAAGGGTGCTTCAACTTGCGGCCCGTCCGCTGTTCAATGCATCGACTCCTTACCTTCAGGCACAGGAACCGACGGCAGCCAACAAAGCTTCCGTAAAGGAGGATCCCGGACTGATGACCTGGCTCGGTTCCTACACGCAGGAGAACTGGCAGGCCGTGGCTGATGCCTGTGAGGATTTCTTCAAGAAGAACACGGAAAACGGTGATGCCTACAGGATGGTGATGCCTCAGACAAATGACGCCGAGGGCTACCGTCAGGCTTTCAGCACCTGTTACGCTGATAGGGAATCCCCGGAAATCATCATCCACACCGGTAGGGCCATACCTACCTACTACAATACCTACCACAGAATGTATTTCGGTCTGACCGACCAGGGACAGGCAGGAAGGGGATATGGCGGAGGCTGCGTGACCCTGAATTTCGTGGATATGTTTACCGCTGCCGACGGCACACCTTCCGATTACAGAAAATGGCTTTCCGACCACGGTCACGACGGAACGGTTTACAACAATCCTTTCACGGGGAAGGACCCTCGTCTTTACGAGACGGTGCTGATAGCCGGTGACCGTTACAGGACACGTTGTGCCGAGACCTGGATTGACGGTCTGGAACACGGAAGTTCAGCCAATCCGAAATGTGCCACGGGCTTCATTATCAGGAAGTTCCTTTGGGATTACAATGACGAGTTCCTCAACAAGGCCACCAATTCGGCCTATATCCGTCTTCCTGAACTCTATCTGATGTACGCTGAGGCTCTGAACGAGCTTGGCCGTTCCCAGGAAGCCCTTTCCTGGCTCAACAAGACCCGCACAAGGGTGGGCCTTCCGGAAATGACCCTTCCGAATGCCGCCAAGCTTCATTCGGGGCAAGCCCTTCCGGACTATCCTGAATGCAGCCTCAAAGGTGACAAATACCTTCGCGAGGAGATTTTAGATGAAAGGGCGAGGGAGTTCTGTTTCGAAGAAGTCCGCTGGTTCGACATCGCTTTTTGGAAGAGGGAGGACCTGATGCGCAAGATTCTCTACGGAATCCAGATAACCCGCAAGAGTGGTTCTTTCGAGGAGGGCAACCTTGTTCTCACATATTCAGACCCGTCAAAGATGGACCAGGGCAGAATCTGGCAGGATAAATTCAGCCCGAAATGGTTCCTGAGCGCGTTCCCGTCCGATGAGATCAACAAGGGATATGGACTGGTCCAGAACCCGGGATGGTAGTAACTTGAAAATATTGAAATGATGAAAAAACAGATATTCATTACCCTGGCTCTCCTGTTGCTGTCAGCCTCACTCGCCTTTGCACGAGAAATAAACCCGATCAGGGACACCGTCCTTTTCCTGGGTTACGACAAGTCTGTCAGCACGGACCTTTCAACAGTCAGCGCTTCCAGCATAGGGGTACAGGCCCTTCAGATTGTCCGTGGAAGACAGGCACTTGCAAGCATAGCCGGAATGCTTCCCGGAGTGAATGTGACAAGCGGAGGAAATCTTCCGGACAACGGACAGGCAATGTTTGTCAGGGGAAGGGGCTCCTTCTCAGGCAACAATGTGATGTACATAGTTGACGGTGTCGAGAGATCTCCGGCGTTCATCGGAGCAGAAGAGGTAGAGAACATCACGGTTCTCAAGGATGCCGCCGCAATCGCAATCTACGGAAACAGGGGAGCGGACGGAGTGATTGTCATCACGACCAAGAGGGGACATACTCCGGGAATGAGAATCAATGCCGAATACAGTTTCGGCGTCCAGACCCCGTTTGCAATGCCTCAGATGGCGGACGGCCTTACCTATGCCAATGCAGTTAATGAGGCACTTGCCAATGACGGCCTTCAGCCGAGATACACGGCTGCCGACCTTAAGGGAATCGCACAGGGCAGTTCCCTCTTTCCTTTGGTGGACTGGCAGAAGGAAGTTCTCAGGAAGACGGCATTTGTCCACGACCTGAACGTTTCCCTGGAGGGAAAGGAGAAACGCTTCCGCTACTATGTGCTCGCCAACTACAACGGCTACGATGGCCTGTTCAACAACACAAGGATGAATGACGGCTACAGCACCCAGTTCCAGAATTCCTGTCTCAAACTCAGGACCAACCTTGAAGCGGAAATGACAAGGACCACCCGAGTCAGGATCAATATGATGGGTCGTCTCTCTCAGACACAGCAGCCTTACGCGGGAACCTATGTCTCGGGAATCTACACCACTCCGGCAATCGCTTTCCCTCTCAAGTCCGAGGACGGTCTCTGGGCACGGTCGGAACTCTTTGCGAATCCTCTTTCTACCTACACCCAGAGTGGATATTCGGTTTCTCTCCAGAGAACCCTTCTTGCTGATATCTCGATCATCCAGGACCTGTCGATGCTGACACAGGGACTCTCCCTGACACTCAAGGGCGCATTCGACAACAGTGCGGTGATCAATGACAACAGGTCAAAGACCTACAAGTATGCAATGATGGCCTACGGCCGGGACGATAATGGAGACGTTCAGAAACTCAACTGGTCCGAATACGGCAATGACACCGACCTGTCCTTCTCATCTGCTCTTGCAGGCGGAAGCAATGTCAACAACAATTTCTCCGTAACGGCAATGGCTGACTACGACAGGACCTTCGGCAAGAATGGCGTGAAGGCTTCCTTCATCTGGTCGATGGACAGATGGAAGAACAGGGGAAAGTGCAATGTGTTTTCCTACAATGATTTCATCCTCAGGGCAGGATATGACTACGACCACAGATATCTCGTGGATGTCGTGGCGACCTGCTCGGGCAGTGCTTTCCTCGAGAAAGGAAAGAAATATCGTTTCTATCCTGCCGTTTCCGCAGCCTGGATCATCTCGAACGAGTCTTTCCTCAAGGATGCTTCCGAACTCGACCTTCTGAAGCTTCGCGCAAGCTATGGAATCACCGGTTACGATGCAAGGCTGGGTTATGGTCTGGACACTCCGAACAACGGCAGTGGCGGTGGATTTGTTGCAATGGTCGGCTCGTCCGAATCCGGAATGATGCAGGGCTCCTACCCTTCTTACGGGGCTCTCCCGGAAACGGACTTCAAGGCCAATGTAGGAATCGATCTTCGGGCCTTCAGAGGTCTTGAGGTAAGCATTGATGTCTTCCGCAACCGCAGGAAACATCTGAAGGTATCATCTTCCGGAGTATATTCCTCATTGCTCGGCCTCGGCTCGCCGTACATTTTCAACGGAGAGACCCTGAACTGGGGAGGCGAACTTTCCGCAAGCTGGAGCAAGACGGTCGGAGATTTCTCCTGGCACATAGGAGGCTGCATTTCCTACACTAAGGACAAGATTCTTGAAATGGGTGAGGAATACCATCCTTACTCCTATATGTACCGGACCGGTCACTCCATCACGGCCTTGACCCTCTATACAAGCGACGGCCTCTACAGCACTTCCGATTTCGATTCCAAGGGCAATCTGCTTCCGAAATACCCTCACAGCACCCTCGACGGAAAAGGAGTGAAACCGGGTGACATCCGCTACAAGGACATCAGCGGGGATGGCGTGATTGACGTGAATGACAAGCAGTATATGGATCAATACCACACCCTTCCTTCAGCCGTTTACGGTATCCAGTTGGGATTCAAATGGAAGGGCCTGGGTTTCGAGGCCACTTTCGACGGACGCATCAACCAGTATGTCCAGCTCACAACCGGGTCAATTTACTGGCCGCTCTACAATGATGACAAGAACATCTCGATGCACTATTACAACAACCGCTGGACACCGGAAAACCAGAGTGCCCGCTATCCGCGTCTGACCACGCTGAGCAACGGAAACAACTTCCAGGGAGGAAGTGATTTCTGGGTTGAAAAGTCCGACTGGTTCAAGCTCCGCTCGGTCTATGTTTACTACGGATTCCAGTCAGAGGCATTGATGAGGGCGAAATTCCGTGAGATTTCCATTTTCTTCCGGGGACTGAATCTCTTCTCTGTTGACAGAATCAAGATTTTCGACCCTGAGTCCATATCCCTTGGTTATCCTTCCGTGAGGTCATTCTCCTTCGGACTGAAATTCACATTCTAATTCTCGTCATATGAACAATATAATGAAATATATGGCTCTTTCGGCAGCCCTGATTGCCGGCCTGGGTTCCTGCGATTTTCTCGAACAGACGGAAAATACCTACCAGACCACCGACTATCAGTTCAGTTGTTTTGAAAACGTGAAGAAAGTCTGCTCCCACGTTTACAGCTATCTTGATGTTGACACCGAATGGCTGTGGACAACCCAGAGCAGCGCCACCGACGATGCTGTGTATGCGTGGGAAAGCAATGGCATCAAAACCTATTATGACGGGACCTGGAGTCCCCGCAACACAATCAACGACTGCTTCTCTCATTACTATGCAGGCATAGCACAGGCCAACTATTTCCTTGAGAATGCACCTGACGATTTCCCTCAGACGCAGTACCTGGAGGATTACAAGGACAGGATGCAGCAGTTGAAAAACTATCCCTACGAAGTCCGTTTCCTGCGTGCCTGGTATCATTTTGAACTGATGCGACGCTACGGTGACATCGTCCTGATGGATCATAGCGCCGACCCGGCAAAGGTCAATGGAATGGTTCCTTCGGATTTTCACACTGTGACAGAGTGGATTGTAGGAGAACTGGATGAGATTACACCGAAACTCCCGGTGAGCTATGCGGAATTTGTCACCGGAAGGACAAACAGAATCACAAGGGGAGCGGCAATGGCCTTCAAGGCGAGGGTACTTCTCTACGATGCCAGTCCGCTTCACAATCCCACACGCGACAGGACCCGTTACGAGAAAGCAGCCGCGGCAGCAAAGGCTGTGCTTGACAGCGGATGGTACACTCTTGTGAAAGAAAAGAAAATCAATAACTTCGATGCTAAGGGCTACATATTCGGCCTGATCCGTTCCGCCAGCAACGGTTTGGAAAGTTCCAACTTCCCGATAGGTGTGGAAGGAGGCAATTCCGGAACCTGCCCGTCGCAGAATCTTGCAGAGGCATTTGACCTTCTGGACGGTACGCCTTTCGACTGGAATCTTCCTGAGCATCGCGCCATCGCCCTTGATGTGTCAAAACGGGACCCGAGATTCGGTGAGACATTCTATGTGGACGGCTCGATGTTCAAGGGTAAACCTCTGGAAATGTGGGAAGGCGGACAGAACGCACTTCCGAAGAAAGGTGCGACCCCGACTTCCTACTACCTGCGCAAGAACCTCATAGAGGAGACCTCGTTCGTGACTGGAAATTCGATTTCATACCCTCACATCTATCCCATCATCCGATTTGCGGAAATGTACCTGATTTACGCCGAGGCCCTTTACCTTGCGACAGGTGATGCCTCTTTCAAGGGAAGTCTGGGACAGGTGAACTACACTATGTCTCCGCTGGAAGCCCTGAATGCCGTCCGTGCAAGGGCAGGTGTCGGTCAGGTGGGTGCGACGACTGATTTCCTGAAGACCGTTCAGAAAGAAAACCGCGTCGAGTTCGCCTTTGAGAATCATCGTTTCTGGGACACAAGAAGATGGAAACTCCAGTGCGGGGATACCCAAATCTACGGTCTTTCTCTCGTGAAGGATGAGGCGAGCGGGACAGTGACTTACACAAAGACCCTTGTACAGACAAGAAAATGGGAAGACAAATATTACCTCTATCCGTATTCTGATTCCGAAAGATACAAAAACACAAATCTCCAGGTCAATCCCGGATGGTAGGGCAATTTTGCAGACACAATATTAACAACACTTTTAATCAAACTTTTATGAAGCTCAAAAATTTGTTCCTGAGCGCTCTTTGCGTGATTTCGCTTGGGATGCTCTACTCTTGTACGGAAAAAACTCCTGAGGGACCTGTCTATTCGGACAAACCTTTTGACACTATTTCCCTTGAAGTTGAAGGAGAGACAGTTGAAGGCATTGTCGTTGACAACACCATTTCCTTCAGATTCACTACTGCCGAGAACTTCTCTGCAGCAAAGCTCATCCTCAATGTGAATGACGGATGGAAACTCGTTTTCCCTGCGGATCCGGACAACTATGATGTAAGCACCGACCCGAACATCTACTTCTCCGACCCTAATGGAAAGAAAGTTCAGTATGTCGTGACCATCACTTCAAATGCCCTTCCTGTGGCTGACGGTTCAAAAGTGTCAGTGGAAGGCGGATATGCTGTGAATTACAATGTGGCTACAAAGGCATTCGTCATCACCTACGCAGCCGGAATGGACCGCAGCAAGGTTACCCTTGTCTTCGGTGAAGGGGCATTGATGGAGGGAGCCAAGGTGGAAAATCCAACCGTTGACCTTTCAGAAGGTCCTGCAGAAATTACCATCACTGTTGGCGCCACAACAAGGAAATTCCCTGTCAGCATTGACTATTCCGCCGTTCTTGGAGATCCGAAAGCCTGGGGCTTCGATGAAACTACCACCGATGCACAGAGGGCAAAGATTCCTTCTTTGACAGTCCTCAATTCCAAAGCTCTGAAGAAACAGGTACCTGCACCTAACACCGGAGGCGAGACACAGGCTTGGTGGGACAACACCGGCTATGAGGACCAGATTGCAAAAATGGGTCTTCTGGGAGACTATGATGCCAGCAAGGCAATGGTTGATATGAATACCTGCGATTTCACTATCGTTACTTTCAACGAGCGTGACTACAAGGGCAAGATCATCTCCGACGCGACTGCCGTTTCTTCCGGAAAATCAGCTGAAAGTGTCAATTCTCTTATTGCAATGAGCGGCTGTCCTGCTGCCTGGACCTGCTGGGTGAAAACCGAAGGACAGATCGTTTCCAAGGCATCCGCTTCCTGGTGGGAAGGCGTGAAGGCCAAAGGAACGTCCTACGGTCTTTGCTTCGGCTTTGACTCAAATGGCAAGATGGGAATGAAGCGTATCACCCCTGACCCTAGTGCAGACATCTTCCACGTCCTTGGTGACTTCAGGAAGGCTTCCGACTGCGGTTTCAACTATGGAACACAACTCAATGATGCTTCATTCGCTCCTTTCAGGGGCGACTTCAAGGTTGAAGGTGAGGACTGGGCCGTTACAGGCGCCGCATATTTCAACCCTGCACTCGTTGTTGACGGCTACAAGGTCCGCTTTGCAGACGCTATGGCAAACGACGGTGACACCGAGGTCCTCGGACAGGGCTTCAATGGCACAAGGTCACGCTGCTTCATCGGCCGCACAATCGACAACAAACTTGGCCTTGCAACCATCAACGGTAAGTATATGACCATTATGCAGGGAGCATACGTTCTTGCAGACCTCGGCTGGACAGATGTTTACTATGTCGGTGGTGACAACTATCAGGCAGATTCATTCCAACCTACAATCGTCATCGACGGTACTGTAGTTGCCGGACAGGAAGGTCAGATGGCCAAATATGTCATTGCATTCGAGGCGAAATAATTTCTGAACCATTATGCTTCGAACAGGCAGATATTTTCTTATGCTTGCAGCGGCAGGACTTTCTCTTGCCGCCTGCAGGCGGTCTGAAGCTCCCTCTTCAGAGATTCTTGACGGTTCTTTCGAGGTTTCGGTCGAAGGAATGCCTCAGGAGATGGAGGACTGGGACTGCATAGTCTATTCTTTCAAGGGTGAAGACTGCGTGGATGTGGTCGAGGGATCTTCCAAACGACCAGCCACGGTGCTCACCCCGGGGGAGAGGATGAATGTAATCGCTTCAGATCGGATGGAAGAATTTGTCATAGGAGCAAGGACGGAGGGACTTCCTCTGTCATCCTACTTTTTTTATCCCAAAGACACGGCCTCGGATTTGCCGGGACTGTGGCATTGGGACGGAAAGTCATCTCAAGCCTATGCTTCGGCGGTGCCGCTGACTCTTTTTACCCCGTCGTTCACTATGACTGTCACGGGAGCTCCTCAGACTCTGGTCTCAGCCAGGACGACAATCTCAGGCCTTGCGGATAGGATTTCCCTGCCGGGATGGATTACTTCGGCAAAGGAAGGTGGCTGGTCGAAGACCTTTGAGGTGACAGGAGAAACGCCTGAGACAGGGTCTTTCCTGATGCCGATGTGTGGGGATGGTGACTGGATTCTGCCGGTGGACCTGAAGATTGACGGCCTGGAAACCGACAGGATTGACATATCCCTCACCAAACCTCTTGTCATGGGATGCAGTCTCTCCCTTGAACTGGATTTCTCCAGATTCGAGACTGACGGTTTTCTCGACTGCTGGGTGAAAATGTCTTCCGCAGACTCTGCACAGCCTGTAGTCTGGGGCAAGACTGTCCAGCTGAAGGAAGTCCTCAAAAAGAATACCCACTACAGCGTGAGTGTACTTCAGGGTGACGGACAGTGGAAGGAAGCCTTTGTGCACGATGCCCTTGTCTCGGATGCCCCGAACCATCACCCCCAGATTTGGAATGACTGGGACAACTCCAAGAGACTGCGCGACACAGCCAGTTTCGTGAATTTTACCGCAGATTTTGATTCTCCCGTGACAATCAGGGTGAAGAAACTCAGCGGATCCTACTCAAGCGTGAAAGTGCGCCCGACCCTCTCGGGAATCGTTCCCGTTGCCGTGGATGCCAACACGATCGAACTCACCATACCTTCCTGGCAGACAAGGAAGTTCTCAATTGAATATGACGGGGACCGTTTCCACAATCTGATAGTCCTGCCCGAGAAACCGGATCCGGACAGACCTGACCCCGAAAATCTCCCTTCAAATGTCATCTACTACGGGCCCGGAGTGTGGAATCCGCAGTGGATTACCCTGAGGGACAACCAGACACTTTACATAGACGAGGGTGCCGTCGTCTATGCCAAAATCAATTCGGTCGGTGACAACACGGCCATCAAGGGCAGGGGAGTGCTTTCAGGAGCACGTCTTGCCCACACGGGGAATGTATATGCCAGCGGTTACCAGCTGATTGAGACCAATGCTACAAAAACCGGCACCCGCAACGGTTTCACGGTAGAGGGCATAACCGTCGTTGATTCTCCGAGCTGGACTTTTTCGATTTACCGCACTGACAATGTCCGAATCGAGAACACGAACATAATCTGCTGGATTCTGAACGGGGACGGAATCGATTTGTGTTCCGTCAGCGATGCTGTAATCCGGGGCTGCTTCATCAGGACTTATGATGACTGTATCACCCTGAAGGTCAATCATCTCTCCCTTGATGACACCAAAAACATCACTATTCAGGACAACCTCATCTGGGCCGACTTTGCCGGAGGCATCGTTGTTGGTCCGGAGAGCGGTTCAACACAGACCGGACGCATCCACGATGTGCTTGTTTCGAACTGTACCGTGCTTGATTATCCGACAAAAAACAGCGATTACTCCAGTGACGACCGTGGCGGTCTGTGCATCAGCCAGTATCCTTCGGGCGGTACCACATCCGGCACTATTTCAGACATCAGCTTCCAGGACATCGTTATTGACAACATCCGTCCGAACGGCCGGCCTGTTTCAGTCTGGCAGAAACCATCGCAGGGAGGCTGCCTGATGAAAAGGGTGAAGTTTTCGAACATATCCATCCTTTCGGACACAGGGTGCGGAATCTCTACGGTGGTCTCGAATGGAAACTCAATCAAAGGCCTGGAAATCAAGAATGTAACCTACAATGGGACGTTGGCTCAGAACACTTCCCAATGGCTGGTCAGCGGTGATAATATAGAAATTGAATATTAAACAATATGAAAAAGTTGATGTTGATGATGGCTGCGGCGGCCTACCTTTGCGCCGTCTGCTGCTCTTCTCCCAGTCCGGAGGACCTGCCAATTGTCCCGCAGCCGGGCGTAATCTCGCTATCCGGCGGATGGTTTCGCACGGACAGCGCTGATTTCCGTGCGAATCCGATGGCCTGTGTCAACTTTGTCGATGACAAGTCAATCCCAGCCGAGGGCTACAGGCTGACTGTCGGGAGACGGAAAATCACTGTGAACTGTTCAGATGAGGACGGAGCTTTCTACGCTGTCCAGACCCTGCTGCAGATACTGACGGACAAAGGTCTGCCTTGTGTCAGGATTGAAGATGTTCCCCGCTTCCCTTACCGGGGATTCCATCTGGATGTTTCGAGACATTTTTTCCCTAAGGAGGAAATTTTCCTTCTGCTGGACCAGATGGCCCGCTACAAGATGAATTACTTTCACCTTCATCTGACAGACAACGGTGGATGGAGAGTGAAACTCGACCGTTACCCTGAGCTTACAGCCAAAGGTTCCTTCCGCACGCAGAAAAGTTGGATCGAGTGGTGGGACAAGCAGGACAGACATTATCTTGACGAGGGTGCTCCTAATGCCTATGGAGGTTATTACACCAAGGATGAACTCCGGGAAATAGTAGAATATGCCGCTGCGAACCACATCGAGGTAATCCCCGAAATCGAATTCCCGGCACATTCTGATGCAGTTTTCATCTCCCATCCGGAGCTATGCTGCCAGGGTAAGGCCTACACAAGCGGTGAATTCTGTGCCGGAAATCCGCAGACCTACGATTTCTTTGAAAATGTCCTTGACGAGATAATGGAGGTCTTTCCTTTTGACTACATCCACATCGGAGGAGACGAGGCCCGCAAGAAGGAATGGCCTCTCTGCCCGAAATGTCGTGCTCTGATGGAGCGGGAGGGCATCACGGACTACGATGAACTCCAGTGCTATATGGTAGACAGGATTGAGGACTATCTCCACTCGAAGGGAAAGATAATGTGCGGCTGGGACGAAATCAGCAAAAACGAACTCTACCCGGAATCGGTGGTTTACTCCTACCGTGGTCAGGAATATGTCTCACAGGCAGCGAACAAGGGCCAGAAGGTAATATTCACCCCAGGGGCAGCCCTGTATTTCGACTGGTATCAGGACACTCCCCAGACCCAGCCGAGGGCAATGGTAGGTTATTCTCCTATCAGAAAGGTTTACCTGACTGAACCTCTTGCAGACACTCCGCAGAAGGCCCTTTTCAATGAAGAGCTCATCCTGGGGAAGAGAATCGACAGGGAAATCGAATGGATTAGCTCAGAGGAGGCTGCCGGCAATCTTCTGGGAGTCCAGGGCTGTGCCTGGAGCGAGTTCATCGATGACTGTCAGCATCTGGAATATATGGTCTTTCCTCGTCTTCTTGCAGTTGCTGAACTTGGCTGGACACCGTCACATCTGCGTGACTGGGACTCATTCAAACGCAGGATGAATGCTCAAGTCGTCTCTCTCCGTGCAATGGGACTGAACTGTTATCCGCTCTCGGACAGAATTGACATCAGTTCCGTTGCATCATCGGGAAGTGCCCTGGTTAGCCTGGAATGTGAAAAATATCCATCGGAAATCCGTTACACAACCGACGGAAGCACTCCTTGCTCTTCCTCTCCTCTCTACGAGAAGCCATTTGAGGTGACTGACCCCGTTCTTGTGAAAGCCTCCCGTTTCGAATCAGGCGTTCCTCTGGGCGTGGATTCCCTTTTCGTGAGGACAGATTCTTCTATGGTTGAATATTTCCCTTATGTAGAACCTGACCATTGGAAAAACCTATGAGGAAGATTCTGACTCTGCTCCTGTTTCTGCCCCTAGCCTTGTCCGTGGCCTCCGGCCGTGGGAACGTCTATGTCGTCGAAGTTGATCACGGAGACGGCTTTGTTCCCGTAACGGTATATAAAACCCTGTGTTCCGATTCCGGGGCACATCATCCGGAAATCTGGAATGACTGGAACAATTCCAAGGCCCTGAGAGACACGATGTCCATAGCCCTTGTGGAATGCCCGGGTGATTTCCCTCTCAGATTCAGGGTTAGGTGCCGGGATGCCTTCTCGGATGTCCGCATCAGACCCACTCTTTACGGCATTGTCCCAGAAGTAATTGACAGCCATACGGTTGAATTTGTAGTTGATGAATATTCACACAGAAAGATCTCGGTCGAATTTGACGACGACCGTGCAACGAACCTATTCCTGATTTGCAACATCACAGACGGGAAGAAACCTTCTTCGGACGACCCTTCCGTGATTTACTACGGTCCTGGTGAGCATCGCGAAGGGAAGGTGATTCTCAAGCAGGGGCAAACCCTGTATGTGGACTATGGTGCAGTGCTGTATGCCTCTGTCGAGATTCAGGGCAATGACTGCAGAATCGCAGGCCACGGCATCATCACCGGAGCGGAACTCCCTCACACCGGCACCCAGTGGGCCAGCGGTGAACTGCTGATAGAGTGCAACAGAGACCGCAGCCCGGGGAGGAGGAATCTTGTCATAGAGGATGTCACAATCGTCGATTCTCCGAGCTGGACGGTTTCCGTTTACAATATGTCCGATGTCAGAATCGAGAATATCAACTTGGTCAACTGGATTCTGAACGGAGACGGGATCGATGTGGTTTGCTCCAGGGACGTGCTCCTGAAAGACTGCTTTATCCGCTGTTACGATGACTGCATAACCCTGAAGGTCAGGCACAATGCAAAGCCTATGTCCGACCTTGAAAACATACGGATTGAAGGCTGCCTCATTTGGGCTGATTTTGCCAGGGGTGTGGTGATTGGCCCCGAGGCTGGAAATGAGGCGGTTTCATCCGGAGCAATCAGAAATTGCACGGTGTCTTCCTGCATATTTCTGGAGCACAACACAATTGCACAGAAGGACGATGTTCGCGGGGCCTTTGCCATCCATCAGATCAAGTCTCCTGAATGGAAGGAAGGCAGACCGCCGCAGATGCGGTCCATAGTGGCGGAAAACCTTTATTTCGACCATCTCAGGCCCTGTTCGAGGGCAATCGTGATTGCACAGGATGAAAAATCTGCTCCCGGATGTGTTATGTCTGACGTGGAGCTTTCCTATATTTGCATCGATGATGACGGAACTGCCGCTTCGGTTTTTGAAGCCAGGACTTTCCACAACAGGATTGACGGGTTGAAACTCAGTCATTTGAAGAGGAACGGCAAAGCTCTTTTTGCAAGCCCCTGCCGGGGAATCGGCAATCCTTCCCCAGACGGCAAAGTGGATTTTGCCACCCCGGATTTCTCCGTCGTCATCAAAGGAAACATTGACAACCTTGTTGTTGAATAATTGATTATTACAATGAACAGATTGAAAACTATTGCCGTGGCCGGAGTGACGCTCGGAACAATTTCGGGTTGTGGCACTGCCGTCAAACCGGCCCTACCCTGCGACAGTGCAATGGAGAAAAGGATTGAAGCAATTTTAGGACAACTAACCCTTGAGGAGAAGATTGGTCAGATGACTCAGCTGACAATCGGGGTGATAATGGACAAGGAAAGGGAACATCTTGTTCCCGAACTGATGGACACCGTCTTCGGGAAATACAAGGTCGGCTCAATTCTCAATGTCATCGGCAACAGCGCACCCGGGAAGGGAAAATATGTCCGCATCATCTCCGAAATACAGGAAAAGTCCCTGAAGGAAACCGGCATCCCGTGCCTCTACGGTCTGGACCAGATTCATGGCGCGTCCTACATAGCGGGAGCAACCCTTTTCCCGCAGGAAATCAATCTTGCGGCGACTTTCAGCAGAGGATATGCCGAGGATATGGGCAGGGTTACGGCCTACGAGACCCGAGCCGCTTTGGTACCCTGGACTTTCTCTCCGGTGATGGACCTTGGCCGCGAACCTCTCTGGCCCAGGATGTGGGAAAGTTTCGGAGAGGATACCTATCTCAATGCCGAACTTGCAAAGGCGACGGTGCACGGACTTCAGGGAGATGACCCCGGCAATGTGGACGGCAACCACATAGCGGCCTGCATCAAGCATTATATGGCCTATGGAGTCCCTGTGTCAGGACAGGACAGGACCCCTTCGAAGGTCAGTGATGCCGAACTCAGGGAAAAATATTTCGAACCTTTCAAACAATGCATCAGAAACGGAGCCCTTTCCCTGATGGTGAACTCCTCCTCCAACAACGGAGTACCTTTCCATGCCAACCACAAGCTCCTGACAGTCTGGCTGAAGGAAAATCTTGCCTGGGATGGGCTGATAGTGACGGACTGGAATGACATCAACAATCTCTACTACCGCGACAGAATTGCCACAAGCGAGAAGGATGCCGTCAGGCTGGCAATCAATGCCGGCATCGATATGGCAATGGTCCCTTCCTCCTGGAAATTCTGCATTGACCTGAAGGAACTGGTTGAAGAGGGGGCAGTGGGGATGGACCGAATCGATGATGCGGTGCGTCGCGTTCTGAGGCTGAAAATGCGCCTGGGGCTTTTCGAGAATCCGGTCTGGGACACTGATCGGTACACTGACTTCGCGTGTGAGTCCTTCTCTTCCAATGCCCTTGCAGCAGCCCTTGAGAGCGAGGTCCTGCTGAAGAACAACGGTGTGCTGCCTCTGAAGGGCACTGAAAGAATCCTTGTCTGCGGCCCGAATGCCAACTCTATGCGCTGTCTGAACGGTGGCTGGTCCTACACCTGGCAGGGAGATGCATCTGATGCCCACTCAAAGGATTACAACACGATTTACGAGGCTCTTTCCGGTCGTTTCCCCGGTCAGGTGACCTGGTGCCCGGGCCTGGAGTATGCTCCTGAAAAGGGGGACAACTGGTACGAAGAAGGCGAGCCTGATTTCAAGATCCTGCTCAGGGCTGCTTCCGGAGCGGATGTCATTGTTGCCTGCGTTGGAGAAAGAAGTTACTGCGAGACACCCGGAAACTGGAAGGACCTGAACCTCACTGCAAACCAGCAGGAACTGGTCAGGGTGCTTTCACGCACCGGAAAACCTGTTGTGCTGGCCTACAGTGGAGGCCGTCCGCGGGTCATCCGTGAAATTGAGCCGCTTTCTGACGCGGTTGTGGCATTGATGCTCCCGGGAAATTATGGCGGAGATGCTTTCGCCTCCCTTGTCGCCGGAGATGTGAACTTCAGCGGAAAACTTCCTTTCACCTGGCCGAAGTACACGGCCGGATATTCTCCGTACGACTACAAGGTCTCCGAGAATGTGGCCACTATGGAAGGGGAGTACAACTATGACGCGAAGATGGATTCCCAGTGGCAGTTCGGTGAGGGATTGAGCTACACTTCATTTGAATATTCATCCCTCTGTTGTGACAGGACGGAGTTCTCATCGGATGATGTCCTGACATTCACGGTCGATGTGAAAAATGTCGGAAACTGTGCCGGGAAGGAGGCAGTGCTGCTTTTCACAAGTGATATGTATGCAAGCGAGGTCCCTGACGTGCGTCGTCTCAGGGCATTCGACAAGGTTGCCGTCGAACCGGGGCAAACCCAGAAGGTTACTCTCAGCGTCAAAGCCTCCGACCTTGCCTTTGTGGGCCAGGACGGCAGATGGTGTCTTGAGAAAGGTGATTTCCGTGTTGCCTGCGGCCCCCTCAGCCTTATTGTCAAATGCACTGAGGACAGAATCTGGGAAGAACCGGACATATTGTGATATCTATGGGACTGTTGCAGAGATTCTCTATCCTTGCGTTGCTGTTCCTGTCATTCCTGCCAGGGACGGCTTCTGCACAAGCCTGCGTACCTGAGGAGAAGTGTGCCTGCCCTCTCTTCCGCAACGGATATCCTTTCTACAGCCACCTTTTCATTGACACGATCTACAAGGACAGCGAGCCGCTGATTCCCTGTCAGAGCGTCTTTGACGTCAGAATCGCCGCCCGGCTGGGCTTCCGCTATGTCGAGGCGAATCTCCACCCTACGGCTACCCTCGGCAAGTACCTTGTCATTCACGGCTACAGGGGTATGCTAGGCTACCAGGTCGAAGACCTTGAAGGCAATTTCGCTCCCGAGGTGGTCATCAGCCAGACTCCTTTCGACACCCTGCGCACAAAGTACCGCTACCGTTCCTCAGATCCGCAATACCGCACCCCGATCACATCCCTCGAAGAATTTCTCCTCGAATGTCGCAGTTGTGGGGTTGCCCCTTTGATTCAGTATGTGGATGAAACCTCCCTGGAAATAATCCGCAGCATTATGGGCGACGACTACATCCTCTACGGCGGTCGCAGAAACCTCGGGCACAAGGGAATGATAATGGAGTACAAGTCCTTTCCCACCGTTGGGAAAGTGGTGGAGCAATGCCGGTATGTGGGAGCACCGTATATGTACTGTATGGGAAATGTCAGCGCATTTTCTGACGAACAGTTGAGGCAGATTGCTGCCGGAGCACATTCCCACGGCTGTTATGTCGGTTTTGCAGGTTGCTACGAATCCCCGGAAACCTCCGCCCGCCTGTTTTCCCTCGGCTTCGATTTCTCCGCTTCCGGCTGGGACATCAATGAAATCCGTCACGGCAATCTCTGCAACATTTCTCTTGAAAAAAATGTTTCCCTGGCCCCCGGTGAACCATTGAAAATCAAGAAGAAACGCCTGCCTGAACTTTTCCTTTCAGGTGCCAGCCTGAGAATCGCCTTCAAGGGAACCATTCACGTGAGGATGGGCAGTCACATCGACTCTGATTTCACCAGCGACGGCTCGACATCCATCCACCTGAGTACATATTTCCTTAAAGACAGTCCCGATTTTAGCATACGCGCCGTCGATGCTGCGGAAATAACATGTCTCACCTACAGAGTTTCTGAATTTTGATAATATATATGAATATAAAATATACCGTATATGAAAGGATATAAAATACTACTTGCCGCATTCGCGGCACTGTCGCTCAATGTCGTACCTTCTCTCGCGCAGAAGACGCCTCGTCTGGGTAAAGACCCCGTGAAAAACATAGTGAAGACTATGAGCCTTGAGGAAAAGGCTGCGCTTGTCTGCGGAACCTGGTCTGCCGGATATGCCGGTGACGGGACTGTCGGAGGGAAGACCTTCGCGATGGTTGCCGGTGCTGCGGGAATCACAGAGGCTTTCGACAAGTACGGCATACCGCACACCGTGCTGGCTGACGGCCCTGCCGGACTGCGCATTGACCCTCTCAGGAAAGATGATGACAGGACATACTGGTGCACGGCTTTTCCTGTGGGGACGATGCTGGCTGCTACCTGGGACACCGACTTAATCGAGGCCTGCGGCAGGGCAATGGGAAATGAAGTTCTGGAGTATGGCTGTGACGTCATCCTCGGACCGGGACTGAACATCCACCGCAATCCAATGTGCGGCAGGAACTTCGAGTACTATTCCGAAGACCCGGTGCTCAGCGGGAAATGTGCTGCGGCAATGATCCGGGGCATACAGTCCTGTGGCGTGGGGACCTCCGCAAAGCATTTCGCGGCGAACAACCAGGAATCCTGCCGTATCCAGAACAATGCCGTCGTGCCTCAGAGGGCTCTGAGGGAGATTTACCTCAAGAGTTTCGAGATTGCGGTCAAGGAAGGGAATCCCTGGAGCGTGATGTCTTCCTACAACCGTGTCAATGGCATCTATTCTATGGAAAGCCGCTTCCTTCTGACGGATGTTCTTCGAAAGGACTGGGGCTACAGGGGCATTGTGGTCTCCGACTGGTTCGGCAAGAGGAACACCCCTGCACAGATTCACGCCGGAAATGACCTTCTGATGCCGGGAGAACAGGCTCAGGTGGATGAAATCATTGCTGCGGTCCGCTCGGGGGCGCTTGCCGTGGAGGACCTTGACATCTGTGCCGGCAGGGTGCTGGAATATGTGCTCAAGACCCCTCATTTCAGGAAATATGCCTATTCGGATGCCCCTTCGCTTGAGCAGAATGCCAGGGTTAGTGCCTCAACTGCTTCAGACGGCATTGTCCTTCTGAAAAATGAAGACGGGGCATTGCCTCTGGCTGAGGGTGCCAATGTCTCCCTTCTGGGAGTGAACGCCTACGACGGAATCGTGGCCGGAATCGGTGCGGGTTTCGTGAACTCGTCCTACAAGGTGAATCTGGACGAGGGCCTGCGGAATGCCGGCTTCATCCTGAATCCGAAGACTGATGCGGTTTACAGAAGGTATATGGACTATTCCGAGGCTTTGCTCGGAGAGGAAAATTCCCGCAAGCATCTTGGTGACAGAACCTTCCCTGCCGAGGCTTTCCTCAGCGATGCCTTTCTGGGGATGCGTGCGGCTGACAGCGACATTGCGGTCATCTCTTTCGGCCGTCTGAGCGGGGAGTACAATGACCGCTACACCAGGGATTTCTACCTTCACGAAGATGAACTGGACCTTCTGCGCAGGACCTGTGCCGCCTTCCATTCACGCGGAAGAAAGGTTGTCGTGGTGCTGAATGTCTGCGGAGTGGTCGAGACGGCGTCCTGGAAGGACCTTCCCGATGCAATCCTCGTGAACTGGCTCCCGGGTCAGGAACTTGGAAATGCCACTGCGGCAGTCCTTTCCGCTCAGGTGAACCCTTCGGGAAGACTCCCTATGACCTTCCCTCTGGATTACCGTGACCACCTTTCCTCCGAGAACTATCCTTTTGACTACACCTCAAAAAGGAGTGACTGGGAATATGATGCACCAGAGAGGAAAATCCGCAATCTTGGCTGGACGGAATACCTTGAGGGAGTGGATGTCGGCTACCGCTATTTCTGCACCAAAGCCCCTGAAAAGATATCCTTCCCTTTCGGCTTCGGCCTGAGTTACACTTCCTTCGAGTGGTCTGATGCTGCCCTCACCCGCAAGGGCAATGATTTCTTCGTGACCCTGAGGGTGACCAACACCGGCGATTACCCCGGCAGGGATGTGGTGCAACTCTATGCCTCTGCCCCGGAATCGGAGATGTACAAGCCTGTGCGTGAACTAAAGGCCTTTGCCAAGACTCCTGTGCTCGCTCCCGGCTCTTCGGCAACCCTTGAGTTCACCTTCTCAGCCTACGATCTGGCTTCCTTTGACGAATCCCTGTCTGCATTCGTGAGTCAGGAGGGTACATATAGCATCCAACTGAACCGTGATGCCTCCACCATTGTCAAAACCCTTCCGCTCACCATGAAGAAGACCCTCCGCTGGCCCGTCACCCGGGCGGAATGATTTGTACGGAAATGTATCCTTTGCATTTTTTTTGTGGCACCTTCTTCTTTGCGCTGATGTGTGTCCCATATCTGCTCATCATGTGGAAGCTTGTTCCTGAGACCACGGGCAAGACGCTCGAGGAAATCGAACGCTACTGGAAAGAACGCTAAGCCTATCTGCCTGGCTTCATCTTTTGCGCTGAAAAGTTTCTTTTATTGGAAACTTTTTGTATGTTTGCAAAAAAAGATAATATGCCGACAACTATTATAATTGATGGAAAAAGAACAAATGCTTCTGGAAATATTATCCGCCATTACAGGAAACTTAGAGGCATGACACAAGATGAACTAGGTGCACGTCTTAATGTCAAGAAATCGAGAATATCCAAAATTGAAAATGACGATAATCTGGATATTAATATCTTGGTCAATGCTCTGAGGCATCTTGATGTTGAAACGCAGGTGGTGGTCAATGCGAAAAACCAGTCTGAAATGGAGGATGTGTATTCTTTTATTTCCTCTTGTGTAGGAGCGTTTGCCAAGTCCAAAGGTCTTTCTCAGAAGGCGGCATTTAATTATTTGAACCTGTTTAAAGGGATTAATCTTCTAATTTCATGCTATGATGTAGAAATTACTCTTCCTTTGAGTGAAATAATGAATGACCTTACTTTAGTTTGTCAACGTAATGGTGGGGATATCAAATGATCAAGTTATATCATGGCACGAATGTAAAGTTTGGCTTATTGGACCCGAGTAAGAGTAGAGACGGCCTAGATTTTGGCAAGGGGGTTTATCTTACACCGGATAAGGAGCAGGCTTGGGGCATGGCAAAGCGAAAGCAAATGGTGTTAGGCGGTAGTAGAATAGTTATGGAGTTTGATTTCGATGATTCGTGTCTTTACGATAATTCTGTCACTAGCCTATGCTTTAATTCATACGATGAGGATTGGACTGCTTTTGTCCTTCGAAACAGGAATTTGATCTGGAATTACAAACATGATTATCTGGTGGTGGTTGGGCCTGTTGCAGATGGAATTATGCCTACGGTGATTGAGGACTATTTGGAAGACTATCCTGACATGAAGTCGGCTTTAAAACGAGAGAATCTCACTCTACTTACACAAAAATTGATGTTTCGTAGGCGTGAGGCTCGTCAGTTTTGTTTTCATACTATTGATGCAGTCAAAAAGTACTTGAAATTAGTGGAAATATATGAGCAATAATACGGAAACAGTACTTGCTTTTGTGAGGCAGGCGGCCTTGTATATAGCAGAATTGAAATCCTTGTCCATTGAGGATGCTTTATCATTCGTGTATAATTCCGAAACTTTTCGTCTCATTGACGAGAGCAAATTGGACAATATGAATGTCCGGCAGTTGCTTGATATTTTTAAGAAAGAACTTGTTTCCGGTAAAGTGCAATAGGATGAACAACTTGTCCGTGAAAACATGCCGTCTCATGGACAAGTTGCATTTCGAGAGTCAATTGTTTCAGGAATTGGTGCTTCATAATCGAGACCATAAAAAACATGGAATAGCAATGAGCAGGAAAGCTTTTTTTGCTGCTCATTGTACTCATAGATTCGACCAGCTTCATTGGAAGGTGGCCAACTGGAACTAGCCTTATAGGCGCTGCGGAGTCAGAAAGATATTCTTCCACGTCAGAGCGCGACGCTTCAGAGCGAGAAACTCCGTCAGAACGCGACGCTGATGCCGCCGACTATGAGGCCGGTCATGCCGATGCCGAGTTCAACGAAGCCGCGTACCCTTTGGCCGCCGGCCTGGACGCAGACTGCTCCTGCCTGCCATGAGAAGAGAGGGGAGTAGTCTGTGCTCTTGGAGCCTTCATCGTAGTCGTCGATGAACATGATGCCGGCTGAAAGCTTGGAATACATGGCCACGTGGTCCTTTCTGAACCAGAATATCTTGGTGGAAGGCATGATTACATAGGCGCTGTAATCGGAAGTGCCTGTCTTGACCTTGTTCTTGTCCACTACGTCAGCGCTTCCGCCAGACCAGCCGACAAGCCCTCCCACGGAGAACGTCTTGTTCAGGACTCTGTAGTATTCTGCATTGACAGAGCCATAGGCGTTGAAATTGTCGAATTGGGAATATCCGCCAGTAAAGAGGGCGACAAATGCGCCGGAAAGCACGTGTGCCATATCAGCAAGAGTTACGCGGCCGTAGCTGAGCTCGACCTCATTCCTGAATGCCGGCATGTTCTGTCTGCGGGATATCTTTTCCGGTTTGTAACCTTCTTGAATGGCCTCCGGAGCGTCTGTGGAAATGTTTTCCTGCGCATTGGCCTGGAAAGAAAAGGCTGAAATCGCGATAATGGTCAGCGCTGAGATTAGGTATTTCATAAGTCTATGTTTTTCGCGAATATAAGAAAAATCTTTGACGTTCATCTTTTTATATTTAATTTTGACTCCGCAAATCCACATAGTGGAACAGATTAGAATTTACACAAAATGAAAACTTATTTGGAACCGGCGAAGGAACTTCCTGTACGTGAGGAAGTTGACGTCCTCGTAGTCGGTGCCGGCCCTGCCGGAATTATGGCTGCCTAGGCTGCAGCACTTGTAAAGGGAACCAAGGTCATGCTCATTGACAGCAGAGGCTATCTTGGAGGCAACATGACCATCGGCCTTCCGCTTCTCGGCTTCTTGGGCCGCAAGGGCAATGAAATCATCAAAGGTCTGCCGCTGCGTTTCGTGGAGAGACTTCGCGAAAGAGGTCAGGCCACACATCACAGAAAATGTCCGCTGCACGTGAGCCTTACAATGGTGGACCCTGAGGGAACCAAGCACCTCGCGTGGGAGATAATGGAAGAATGCGGCGTGGAAGTGCTGCTCTATGTCTTTGCTACTGACGTGATTATGGAAGGCAACAAGTGCAAGGGCGTAATTATCGACTCCAAGAAGGGCAGGGAAGTGATACTCGCCAAGACCATCGTGGACTGTACCGGAGACGGCGACATCCTGTACCGTGCAGGAGCCGAGATGAATTATGGCAATGAAACAGGCATTCCGCAGCCACCTACACTCATGTTCTCCATGAGAGGCGTGGACAGCAGGAAACTTCGCGCTCCCGTGGCAGACCATCCGGAAATCTAAGATATAGATTATATTCCGAACGAGTTCTTCAGACCGATGGACAACTGCACATTCGTAGGCTTCCGCAACCAGATACGTCAGGCACGTGAAGCCGGATATCACCTTCCGGTAGAGAGAACCATTTTCATGACCGGTATGGCGGAAGACGAATGGTGGGTGAACATGAGCCGTGTCAATGGCATTGACGCTATTGACCCTCAGCAATATACACGAGGCGAGTACGAATGTATGCTCCAGAATGAGGAAATCTTACGCTACCTCAAGGCCTATATCCCTGGATTCGAGAATGCTTACGTGGATAGAGTGGCTCCGTTCATGGGTATCCGTGAAACCCGCGGACTCGTGGGCGAATACACGCTGACGGAGCAGGACATCTTCGATTGCGCCCGTTTCGATGACGTGATTGCGGTGGCAAGCTATCCGGTGGACCTGCACCATCCGGTAGGCGGTGACTGCTCGCTCTGGTGGTGTCCAGACTGCTACGATGTGCCTTACCGCTGCCTTATCCCTAAGAAAGTCGATGGCGTGATCGCTGCTGGAAGAGACATTTCAGCCACACATCTCGCGCTCGCGTCCGTAAGAGTAATGGGCCCGGCAATGTGTCTGGGCGAAGCTGCAGGAAAAGCTGCTGCCCTCGCCGTCAGAGACAAAAAAGAACTCCGTGACTTGGATGTCAAGGAGTTGCAGTCTGCCCTCAGAAAAGAAGGCGTATGGTTCAGAGACTAGTACTTTGTAACACTTAAAAGTTCAATATAGGGTAGAGGTGCTTCAGCTTGGTACGAGCATCGTCAGTCTTGAACTGCCAGTTCACACTCTTCTGACCGTCGTTTCGCTCGGTATGCCAAGACGAAAGTTCCTCGTTAAGTTTTTCGACACTGTTTATGCGCCTTTTTGCCAGACATTGGTTCCCGAGAGCAGAGAGTTCAATCTCAGCTATGTCAAGCCAGCTGCCGTGCTTGGGCGTGTGGTGTATTTCAAGACGCTTTGCCAAGCGGAGAGCCTCCGCCGGTTCAAACGCCTCGTAAAGCAGCCACTTGATGCGTTCTGCCCAGTCAGTTCTGGTTCTTTGCTGCTTTGCTACAGCCTCACGCCATCCGGCCAGAGGTTCAGTGAAAAGGAAGATGCTGCAGGTGCCATTCCTCACATATTCGTTGTCCTCGTATCGTACACCTCAAGGACGTCCTCCATCGCTGCGACGAAAGCCGCGTTATGGCTGGCTGGTATGCACCAGCACTTCTTCAGATGAGGCTTGTACTCGTTTTTTTAGAATGCGGCCGACCTGCGTATGAGATATGGATTCTATATACCCCAGTTTGACCGACCTGTCGGCAAGAAGACGAAGCGTCCACTTGGCATATCCCTTGGGAGGATCTCCGCAGGCGAGAGCTATGATATGAGCCTCGACGTCTCCTGTAACCTTGGCCTCTACAGGCGGCGTCTCCCGTTTCTTCCGCTGAATGGTTGCGTCGAGTCCCTTCTCCCCCCATAACGAGTCCTGACGTTCTGGACTGTAGTGGCAGACGTGTTGAAGGCTATGGCAGCCTCTTGCACAGTCATGGGCTGTTTCCCATTCCTGTCTACCGCAAGAAGGATGTTGGCTCTCAGGATGGTTCGCGCCGGCATATTGCCGGACTTCACAATCTTGGTCAGCTGTTTGCGCTCCTCTGCAGACAAGCTCACCTCGTACTTCTGAATAGGCATAATCGTATCGTGCTGTATGTGATACAACAAAGATACAATTATTTTTAGTTTTATATAACATATAGATGTTACAATATACTAGTTTATTTATATGGTGCGTGAGCTGCAGTTAGGACGTTTAGTCCAGCTGTGGCTTATGCTATATTTGTAAATTACTGAATATTAATGCCATAAAACGTATTATCGCAATTCTTTGCGTCCTCCGTCCGCATAAAGTCCGCCGCCGGAAAAATAATTATCAATGCCGCAAGTCAATGACAGTGAGGGGTGTAAAATGATGCAGGAGGGAGGTGACATGAAGAAAATGTGAAAAAAAGTTCGGGAAAAGTTTGCAGGTTCAGAAAAAGTGCCTACCTTTGCAATCCCGTTACGAAAC
>ERZ1026901.108-NODE-108-length-73380-cov-34.157982_pt1 | contig 73380 bp, 41 predicted proteins | sample MGYA00380179_ERZ1026901 | MGnify/ENA primary metagenome ERZ1026901 (study PRJEB33269, sample SAMEA4719815) | human gut metagenome | biome: human-associated habitat; feature: organic feature; material: feces | place: Cameroon | collected 2013-10 ... | reverse complement strand
GGATGAAGACATCCGTAGGCTGGGCTGCACCATAGGAGGCACGGAAGGCAAGGATTGTGGTAGGGATGATGGTGAGTCCAGAGGTGTTCAGAACCAGGAACATGATCATCGGGTTCGTTGCCGTATCCTTCTTCGTGTTGAGCTCCTGCATCTGCTGCATCGCCTTCAATCCTGTAGGTGTTGCCGCATTATCGAGTCCCAGCATATTCGAAGCGATGTTCATGAAGATGCTTCCCATCACCGGATGGTTCTTCGGAATATCGGGGAAGAGACGGGTGAAGACCGGACTGAGCGCTCTCGCCAATACATTCACAACTCCCGCCTTCTCTCCTATCTTCATGATGCCAAGCCAGAGGGCGAGCACGCCTGTCAGTCCGAGTGAAATCTCGAAGGCATTCTTGGATGAGTCGAAGGTGGAATCTACAATCTTCTGGAAGATAGTTGTATCTCCCATTGCCAATCCGATGAGTGCGAAGACGAACGCAATCACGAAAAATGCTATCCAAATGTAATTTAAAACCATTTATTTGTATAATTCTTCAATTTTCTATAGCCTCTAATTTTCTACCAGCTTGGTAGAAAAGTTTGAGAGTCTGTTTGTTGCTCTTTCAAGCACGGCTGCAAAATTACAACAAAAAACTTGTATAGGGTTCGTTTTATATAGAAAATCCCTCATTGAGGGAGGATTTTGATGAATTTTATCCCTCATTGAGGGATTTTTGCCATTCGCGTTTTAGCTGTACGCCCTAGGCGTATCAAGAGAACGAATGGGCAAGTGTTGACTCCTGAGATGGAGATTACTGTTACAATTCAACAATATACTTCTGACACTTTTTATAATGGGGCGAAGGAGATACAAGATGGGAAGTAATATGTCCAACTTGGCTTTCTCAAATGGGGAAATGGAGTTAATAAGTTTATTCAACTTTCGCTGGGTTCAGAAGTAATAGAAGTTAAGTTGTAGGTTCAGTCATAAGGCGTATTTTGACATTCGATATTCAGCAGTAATCTTTTTGCCTCGATGCCTCCTGCGTATCCTGTCAGTGAGCGGTTGGTGCCAATGACGCGATGGCAAGGGATGAGAATGCTGATGCCATTGGCACCGATGGCTTGTGCCACAGCCCTTATACCTTTCATCTTGTTTATCTTTTGTGCAATCTCTTTGTAAGTTCTTGTTTCTCCATACGGAATTTCAAGTAAGGCTTGCCATACTTGTTTTTGGAAGTCGGTACCAACGGGATGTAAGGGAATCTCGAATGTATGGCGCTTGCCTGCGAAATACTCATCAAGTTCTTTCTTTGTTTCTTTCAGGACGGCAGAGGGGGCAATGATGCATTCTGCATTCAGCAGTCGCATGAGCCGGTGCTTGTTGCGTTCGGCACATGGCATTTTATTCCAATCGCACAGGCATAGACAGTCGCCTGCCGATGCCAAGATGATTTCGCCACAAGGTGAGTTGTAGTATTGGATGGATACTACTTGTTTTCTGCGTAAATCTTTCATGATTATATTTTTCATAAAATTTAGGAAGTGAGCAGAACTTCTAACAATTCATTGGCAAGTTTGCTGTCTACCACTTTTATCACATTGTCCTCTTCTGTTGCATAGCCAAGGGCATTTATTGCGCCATACCATACGATGTCTTTGTCTATGATGGTTGTGCACAGTTTTACTTCTGGCAAAATCCTTACAGACAATCCTCTTTGTAGGAGGTGTTCTGTTTCTGGGTTACTTGCTGTCGTGATAATGAGAACTTCGATTCCAATATGAGCCAACTCGCTCAACTGATTGACCAAAACATTACGCTCTACCCTATATAACTTGGGAGAAGAAACAACGATGGAGCGCTTGGCATCTCCTATACTTGAAGAGTAAGGACGGAAAAATGTTCTACCATTGAATATCTGCTCCTCACAGACAGATATGCCTATATCTTTTACATTATCAAACAATGTGGGGGAATGTCGGGAAATGATTTTATATCCAATGGAAGCGTAACCCTTCAGTCGCTTCCTGTACATATTGTCGCAGACAGGTTCATGAATGTCGATGTAATCATAGATGCGCACATCTTTCTTTCCTTCGTTTTCGCGGTGCAGTCGGCCCGCATATTGGGCGACAAGACCTTTCCATGAAATAGGAAGGACAAGGAAAAGGGTGTCAAGGCGGGGATAATCAAAACCTTCGCCTACATATTTTCCCGTGGCGACTATCGCCAAAGGTTCTTCCCTGGAAATCTCTTGCAAGTGTTGCTGCATCTCCCGTTTTTCTTTCGTGCTTCCAGTCCCTGTCAAAGTGATAACATTCTTCACTTTATCCCTCAACTTTTCGGCTAATATGGTGACATGAGCAGTTCTGTTGGTCAGAATGATTGGCGTTCTTCCGGCTTCAACAACCTTACACACATCTTCTACTATGAGCGTATTACGTATCTCGTCTTCTGAAAGCAACTGATACAATGTCGTTATAGACTGTTTGTCATCAGTAATGGAACGGTATGATGTGAATCGAGGAATGAGACACCTCTCAAATGATTGTTTCGCTATTTGACTTTTAGCATCAGCAGAGAAACGAATGGGGCCACATTGCATGAATATGATAGGTTGATGTCCATCCTTGCGGATAGGAGTTGCCGTCAGACCATAAATGGTATGTGCCTTTATACTCTTCAACACATTCTCAAATGTCACAGACGACACATGGTGACATTCGTCTACTATTACCATTCCGTAGTTTTCCACAATAGGCTTTACGCTATCGCCATCAAGACATGACTGGATGAGCGCGATATCAACAATGCCGTGGAGTGAGTTACCTGTAGAGTCGAGACAACCTACCGCAGAGAATTTCTTGCGACGGCCACGCTTCTTCGGCACCAGAGGTTCTACATAGTCAATGTTCAAGAACTCCGTCAGGCGTTCATGCCATTGGGCAAGTAATGCCTTCGAATGAACAAGAATAAGTGTGCTCACCTTTTTTCGTGCAATAATTGCGGCCGCTGTAACTGTTTTTCCAAATGCCGTAGTAGCGTGAAGCACGCCATTGCTGTGCATTAGCAATGCGTTGATAGCTGCCAGTTGTTCTTCTCGTTCTTTACCTTGAAAAGAAACAAATATCGGCGTACCGCGGTTGGTCTCGTCAACAATATTATACTTTACTCCATTCTCATTGAGGAAAGAAAGAATTGCATCTTCGCAACCGCGAGGCATGGCGAGATAGTCGTCTGTGATGTCAAAACATGAGATGATGCGAGGTGTGGAATATGTAGAAAGTCGCAGTGCCTGCTTGCTATAAAATTCAGGGTTCTTGAATGATGCTATTCTTTTAAGGTGATTCAGAACTTTTGCCGAAACAGCCTTTAGCGGAATGTAAATTTTATCGGCCTTGGTTATTTCTATTTCGGAATAAAAATCGCCCTTGGAAATGTCTTGTGGTATAGGAGAAACCCAAGGCTTGCTCTCACTTGAAGTTGTGAGTGCCCCAAGTTCTTCACAGACATGTAGGTTAAGCAGCATATCAACTTCTGTATCCTTCACCTTGTTGATGTTATAAAGGAAAGCCCACTGATCTTTGTACGCCAGGAAATCGTCATCTACGAAAACACTATTCCGTCTTTTACGAGCCTGTCCCTGCAATGGCAAGGCGACCAAGTTGCCAAAACCTCCTTCAGGCATTCGGTCTTGGTTTGGGAAGAATCTGTCGTATGAGTTGAAGGACATACGACCATTATGTCGCATAGCCTCTGTAAGGATGGCATTCCCTAATCGTCTTGCCTTGAAAGCTGGTATTGGCTCCTCAAAGAAGATCCACACATGAGCACCATTGCCCGAGCGTGAACGTTCAATGGCATAAGGAATATTCCATTCTTTGCATACTCCTACAAATGCAAGAACATCGTCTTTATAGCCATACTTACAGCTCTTGTCATCGAAATCGGTGCAAAGAAAAGCACAGTTGTTGTCGGGCATTATGGCATATAGTCCGACTACATCACAACAGTTCTCGTCCTTGCCCTCCAAATGACGATAGAGGTCTTGGTAAGTGAGTGGCGCAAAATGTCTATTAGGACAATCTGCACATTTGAATTTCTTTTTGTCGCATACGCCTCGCCTCCACTCATTGATACAGACAGGTTGGTAACCGCTCTTGCCTGTTGTTTTGCTGAACCATCTTCGCGCAAACACATCTTCTCTGCCCTTGAACAAGGAATGAAAAATGGCGACACGCTCCTCTATGGAAAGTTTGACAGATGGGAAGGTGAAGGGTGAATATACAGCATCCTTCTCTTCTGCATGCTTGGGCTTATATTCAATGCCGTGCGCATGTAGAAGCAATTTCAACTCTTCGTTTTCTTGACGAAGAGCCTCATTCTGCTGGAGAAGATGGTTGTATTTCTCTTGAATGTCTTCCATAATGAAAGTCTGTTTTGAGGGTTTATACACGGAAACCTCACGGAATTTTTCTGAAATAAAAATTTTCCGCAAGCTCACCAGTGACTATAATAGACTGATAGTCAGCACAAATGCATATTACATATGTAGATTTAGCTTGTAACCTCACGGAAAAGTGCTTGTAACCTCACGGAATTTAACTATTTTTCCGTGAGGTGCCATACGGAAGTAACTTCATTTCTTTCAGTCCGTATTTTTCCTGCTTTCCTTAATCGTTTAAGCAAATAATCCAATTTATTGTTTTTCTGTTTGTCATCCAACTGGTCTGGCAGCACGTCCCAAAGCAGACGCACTATTTCAGGTTTTGTCAACGAACCATGATCCTTCAACGAATCGAGCAGCAACGCCTCACATTTCTTGTCGTCCAATCCCTTGTGCTTGGAATATTCTATCTTCTGGTCTGTTACTTGGGCAATATCCTTTGCTATGAAGATATGTGGTAAACGACCTTCTATCAGTTTGCGCTTGCGGAGCATGGCAATAGCTTCTGGCGATATGCGCTTGCCTTTCTGTACAGAATCTAAAAGTACAGCATCTGTAAGAGACATATTTCTGTTTTCTAACAGTAAGAGACTGTAGTTTTCGTCAATGACGGTACCAGATAAGGTCAAGACAACTTCTGTTGCTGTGGATTTGTCATAATCAGGCATTGGCAGATAGCGTTCCTTTTGGCTCACGAACATCTTGTGAATGCCATAGCCTTGGGTATCAATCATCTTGATGTTCACCATAGCTTTTACCAATGCAGGGTTGCGATAGTGCCTTGGTGTTTTCTCACCAGTTATATATTGGCTATAGTTTCCTTCAAAGAAGTAACCGTCATTTAGGAACGTCAGTTTGTCCTTGTCTTCCGTAACAATGATTCGTGCGTCGCTTTCGTACCTTTGATGAGCTATTGAATTATGAAGGGCTTCAAGAATGCTCTCCGTATCATATTTCCACACCTCGGCAGGAATAAGCGAGTTCTTCGGGTAAATCTTGAAGCGATAATTCCTTATTCTGTTCAGCAACTCACTCGTGGTCCGTATGAATGGTATAGTGTAGATGTCACCAAAGGTTTGTCCGTCTTGAAAGCATTTCCATACAATCTGCGCAATGTGATTGAGTTTATGTGCTTTTTCCTCTTTGCCGACAAGTAATAGTGTGGCTTTCGTAATCTTTCCGTCTATGGTCAAACACGCTTTGTCAAGAAACACTTTATCACTCCAAGAGTCACACTCCTTTGCAAACTTTGGATAGCGTTGCTTATAGCCTTCACGAGCAAGCATGATAGCATCTGGGTCAAGATCGTCTATTGTAGCATCAGCGATGGCTTGCGCTGTCCAATCGTATGCGGAATCTTGCTCGTCAAGAATTACATTAAGGCGTGAGTCTGTCAATTCCACCAAAGAATCATCCAATCTCTGCCATGCCTTGCTATGTGCATATACAGGACGACGCTTCATGTGTTTTGGAATATGAATTACCCATACCGTCTTGTGCGAGTCTTCCGTGATGAATTCTTCAACCAGCAATCCTTCAGATGGCAAGTTGGCGCACAAATCAGTCATTCTGAGCTTTGCTTTTTGTCTGTCGTAGTTGTATGTGTTAGTACCGACAATCTCCAAAGTATTGTCAACAACACCGATAACCAAATGTCCGCCTTCCATATTCGACAAGGCGGAAACATAAGAAATGACATCATCCTTCTCTTTGCCGTTGAAGTCATTCTTCATGTTCTTGAATTCTTTCCATTCACACTTCTCGTTTTCCTTTGGATATTTGGAAAGCAGATATTGTTGTAATTCTTGTTCGGTCATATTCTATATGTTCTGTTTCTTTATAAGTTCCAGTACAGGTACTTGCAATAGTTCTGAAATCTTGAATAGGGTTTCAAGTGATAATTTCTGCAAAGATACAATATCGATGTGAGATATTTGAATAAATAGTAGCAAAAGTAGTGATATTTAACAAAGAACTTTGCGTAATATTCAATTTTGGTAATAATCAAGTAAAACATACGGCAAATATCTTTGCATGGATTTTTATACAATATTGCCAATTTTTCCGCACAAAGCATCACATACAACTCTTGTCAAACAAAAAACAGCGGCCTACGCCGAAGCATAAGTCGCTGTAATAGAAGCGTGGACCAGCCAGGGCTTGAACCTGGGACCTCCAGATTATGAGTCTCGCAAAGTGATATTCCATGAGATTTTGTTATTTGCAATCACTCCTGATTATCAGTGCTTTACAAAATTATCATCTTCTTTGAATCTCAAAAAACACCCCTAACTGAAATAGTTTGTTTACGCATTGTTTACGCAGAATTGCTGGAAAGAAGTGCATTCATCTATCTGAAGCCTTTATAAAGAAATACGAAAACGTTGATTTTGTAAACTTTCCTTTGGGTGATTTCGTACGCGATGTTTACAAAGTGCGCAAGTGGGAAAGCCCAGAGCCTCAAGGAAAGCACACAGCAGCCGAATAAAAGTATCTCTACTTAACTATAAATTTTCTGCCATTTTGAATGTATATACCCTTCAGGGGAGTGCTCACGCGCACCCCCTGAAGATTATATATATAATTGCTGTCGGACCGAGGCTGCAGAGTGGAAGCATGAATACCACTTGGAGTGCTATATGCTGAGAAACTTTGCAATGCCACTCCCTTTGTCAGCACGATATAGACAGTATGTACACCAGAAAGGCTCTTGGAAGCATCCAACACCAGATTGTCCCACGATGTGGGCAAGGGCCCCTTTGATACTGCAACAAGCGTCTCTGACGAGATATTGTCAACATAGACCTGAATCTTAGCATCAGAAGCAGTTGCCTTGGCACGCAGTAGCAACTTGCTTACCGCGTTGGAACCGAAATCTACATGCTTGAAAGCAATATAGGCTCCGTCCCTGCTGCTGACAGTTGTCTCTGGCGTGTCGTCGTCAGAAGACTTTTCAGCCAACTGCAACCACTGTATCTCGTCAAAGAACTCGACACCAATCTGCTGGGATGCATTTTTATCATACAGACCATTGATGTGAGCATTGACGGCTGCCGATACTGCTGTTGCCTGACCGACGGGGTCGTCGCTAACATCCGTTATGCCGCCGTTCTCCTGGCGGCACAGGTTTTGGGCAGTCTTTGTCAGCCAAGCAGACCAGGTGACTCTGTGCGTCCTATTCTTCATGCGGTTCTGATATGCATGCCATGCGTTCTTGGCAATCCACTGCAGAGCCATTTTACGATCAAGATCCTCAGCATAACGGCGAACGTAGCGCATAAGGATACCCTTGAATCCACAAAGGTCGCCATTGATAGTCTGACAGACTGAGATGATTTTATTGTTGTTGGTCAGCTTATTGCTGGTATAGTTGTATACAGCGTTAGCATCCTGCTTATACTTCTTTTCACCCGTGTACTTATAGAGCATGGTGGCTGCGCCAAGCATGGTTCCCTGATTGTAGGTGGAAGCCCACGAGTTGAATCCCTCGTTAGCAATACTTCCATCGGCATTCCAGGCACGACTGTCGTAGACCTGTCCGGTCTTAGCATCGAAGAGCAACTGGCGCTGACCATCATAGATACTCAGTGCCTTGTCGTAGTATTCCTTCTCTCCCGTCATCTCACCCAGATAACAAGCTGCGACAATGGCAGGACCATTGATACAGGAATTAGTGCTCAGAGGGTTGGGCTGACTCTGCTTCCAGATGAGAGTGCCATGTGGTTGCTTGGCAGCACGCTTGTACATGTTGTCGAAATTGAAGCGTGCCACCTTGAGATATTCCTCGTCACCAAAATACTTATATGCACGAATACAAGCCAGAACCATCCATGTGATGTCATCGTTATACTCGTTGTAGGTCCAATCGCTATTGTTGCGGATTAGGAAGTTATTGTACAACTCACGGAAATAGGTCTGATATTTCTTATCGCCAGTGGTCTCGAAAGCATCAAGGATCACCTCGAACATCTCAGCATCACCCCACCATCCACCTTTGCCGAGGATGTGTCCCCCGGGAGCCTCCTTATAATGTTGTTTGATGAAACCCTGCACCATCTCGTCGCGTACAGCGGCATCGAAGGCCGTGGGCACCTCGTCTTCGATGATTTGACAGTAGACATAGTTGGCATTCTTGACAGTCGCCGGTTCGACCAGTTTCAGTTGGTTGCCATCGGCAGCCGCCTGGTCAATGCCTATACACAGCCCCTCATTGTCGCCTGCACTGATGGTGTAAAAGTCGGTGTGTCCCTCAACGGGCTTGATGTTCCAGGCTCCCGTTGTGCGTTTGACCGAGCCAGACTGCTGAACCAAAGTAACTCCAGCGGCCGGTGTGCTCTTGGCAGCCAGATAGAGACCGCTGTAGAGATTGCGGAAAGTATACTTGCCGTCGGTGTTTTTTTCCAGCTTCCAACGCTGAGCCGGAACGTCAGTTTCTGTCCAAAGCACCACGTCGTCGTTGGGATTTAACGAGGCATCCTTGACAAACATCGACTTCTTACTGATGACGATACGGTAGGTCTTACCCACTGTCGGGGCAGCCTGGACGGCTACCAACGACAGGAGCAAGACGCTGAGTGATATAAATTTCTTGATAGTCATATATGCAGAGTTATTCGTTATTGGCATCGTCGCCGGCACTCTCCCAACCCGTGGTTTGTACACAGTTGGGGTTGTTGTTAATTTCCTCCTGCGGGATGGGCAGCAGGGTCATGCGTTTTGTGAAGATGCGGTGCTGGGGAGACACGCGCTTGTAGAAGGACAGGTTGGTGGCATCGTTCACGTTGTTGATGTTGTAGCCGTGTACGTCGCCGCCTTCGCCTCCCTTGTGGTAGGGAGCGTAGATCCAGCCGTCGGTCAGTTCGGCACCGCCGCGCCACTTGCCGTCGGCAACACCCCAGCGGCGCACGTCGTAGTAGTACTTATTCTCAAAGGCTAACTCGATGATACGCTCACGGTAGACTACTTTCAGCACGTTGTCTTTATCGTAGCCGCCAGGTACGTCTATGCGCTTCTCGCCACGCGCGCCAGTAGTGGCATCACCGGCATTGAGCTTATATTCGGCCACACCGGCACGGGCACGGATGAGATTGACAGAGCGTAGGGCTTCTTCGACATCGCCCAGTTCGGCACATGCCTCAGCATAGTTCAGGTAGACCTCGCCTAAGCGCAGCAGAATGTCGAAGGCCCAGCCGCTGGGAGTACTGCCATACTGAATGCCCTTGCGACAGATGGTGCCGAAGATGGGGAAGTCGTGCGTACCCCCCGAGTTTGGACCTGAGTTTCCCGAGTAGAACATCTCCGTAGGCGCGTTCTTCCCGTTGCCAGTGTCTAAGGGGCGGTTCTCGAAGGTGATGCCGAGATAGAAGCGGGCTTCACGGTCGTAGAACTGCTTCATGATGGGGTGTCCGCTCTGCACGGTGAGATATTTATAGCCCGAGATAGGGTCACGGTAAGACGACCTCTTGCGCGTGGTATAGACCATGTCTTTGGTGTACTGGCTGTCATCGTCGTAGTCATAGGTATAGAAGTCGGGGTCGTCTTGGATGCGCATGCCCTTGTTGGTGAAGTAGAGGTCGACGAACTCCAAAGGTACGGAGTAGGCACCGGCACCGTTGTCCACCGAACCGTAGGGGGCAGGCAGCGAGCCGCCGTTGTTGCGCGGTACGAGCGGATAGAGGTCGCGAGCCAGCGACCCATCTGTGAACTGGCGGCGTACGATAGCCTCTTCGTTGTCAGCATTGCCCACACAGGCATTGAGCACAGAGTTGTAGGGGCACGACTCGGCAACCGTGTTCACCAACTTACCACCATTGTCACGATAGACCAGTCGCCACTGTCCGTTGTCGATAAGTGCCTTGGCTGCATTGCGGGCATCAATCCATTTCTGCTCGTCGCGGCTCTGTGGAAAAAGTTTCTTTCCATCGTGATTGGCCAGGCCGGCATAGAACGGGTCGCCATTGTAAAGATAACTGGCTCTATAGAGCAGCACCACTGAGCGAAGCCCCTCAACGGTTTCCTGCGTGAAGTTGCCTTGATACTGGGGCACGAAGGCATGGTTCTCATCATACTGATGGAACAAGTTACCGCTTTTGAGGGCATAGTCGAACTCGCTGAGAATATAGTCGAAGCACTCGTCAATAGAATTGCGCTCCAGCGACATCTCACCAAGGTTATCTTCCACCCCGTAGATACGATCACCAACAAGTGGTACAGGTCCAAAATGCTTTACCAGACAAAAATAGTAATAGGCTCGTAAGGCACGACACTCGGCCTTAGTCGTGGCTTTCTCAGCATCCGACATGGGGGCGCACTCATCGACATGGGCCAGATAGATGTTGGCATACTGGATGGCACGATAGAAACTTTTGTACATGTCGTTCACCCATCCTGTTGAAGGCGACAGGGTGCCTTGGATGATGTTCTGATGCTTGCCCTGTCCCGAATCGCTCCAGGGCAGGTAGCCCGACATAGAGGCATGCAGCATCATACCATTGCTGGTGCCGTCTTGAAAGCGCAACCTCAGCTCGTTGGGGATATAGGAGTAGACGTGGGTCAGCCAGTTGAGTGTCTGGTCACGGTTGCTGAACACATCGTTAAGCGTGGTGGCATTCTTGGGTACATCGTCAAAATAATCATTGCACGATGAAAGCGAAAGCAACGTCACTCCGGCTAACATTAACCCATAACTATATTTCTTAATAGTATTCATCATGATTATGTTTCTTTATGATTATGTTTCTTTGAATGTTAGAAATTAATGTTGACACCGACGGAGAATGTTCGCACGTTAGGATACTTGATACCATTGTCAGAATTGATTTCTGGATCCCATAGTTTGAACTTACTGAACGTCAGCACGTTCTCGCCCATGATATAGAAGCGGCCGCCCGACAGGAATGAGTTGCGTGTCCACGCCTTCGGGAAGTAGTAAGAGATCGTGAACTGCTTCAGACGTAGGAAACTCACGTCGCGCTTCCACCATGTACTGGTCTTGAAGTTGTTGATGTTGTGAGGATCGTTCTCGCCCCAAGCCAACAATGGATAGAACACGTCGGTATTCTCGGGATTGTCGGCACTCCAGCGGTCACTGATGTTGGAGTAGAGCGTGCCACCGCCTGATGTAGAGGTGAAGGGACGTATACCTTTGCCACGCAGGATGCGCTCGGCATCACCAGTGCCCTGGAAAAGGATGCCAAGACCCAGATTCTTGTAGCGGAAATCGCCACCAAAGCCATAGTAGATGCGGGGTATGTCGCCACGGCTAATCTTCACCATGTCATACTCGTCAATGTGACCATCGCCGTTCATGTCCTTGTACATAATGTCGCCAGGTGAAACCAACTCGCCAGGGTAGGTCTCGCCAAACTGGCTGATGCCACGCTCCTGTATTTGCTGCTTGCTGGTATAAAGTCCTTCTGCCACGTAGCCCCACTCGGCCAGCACGTTGCTGCCGCGGCGCTCAAGCCACGGATAGGCAGGAGTAGGCTGTGCGTTGTTGATGACTTTGTCGTCGTTCATCGACATGTTGCCACGAATCGACATAAAGAAGTCTTTGCCAAACTGGTGGTGATACTCGAACGATGCCTCCAATCCCTTGTTTTCCACCACGCCTACGTTGGCCTGTATATTGGTGGCAAAGCCAGCCGTCAAGGGCACATTGTCGCGTGAGACAAAGATACGCGAGCGTCTTTCTTTGAACAGGTCGAATACAAATGTCAGGTCGTTGTTGAAGAAATTAATTTCGATACCCAAGTCTTGCTTGTGAACCTTCGACCACTGAGGCGTGTAACCATAGCGACTATAGCCCAGACCGCTGCCGCCCCAATAGGTGCCATAGCCGCCGGCACCACCAATCTGCGTAAAATAGGTAAAGCGGCCGTCGGTCGAAGAGTTACCTACGGTACCGTTAGAATAGCGGAACTTCAAGAAAGAGATGTATTTAGAAATTGGTTCCCACCACTTCTCATTCGAAGGAACCCAGCCAATTGCCACTGCTGGGAAGAAACCGAAACGATGCCCCGACTTAAAGTTCTCAGAACCAGTATAGCCGGCATTCAGCTCCACGAAGTAACGGTTGGCGAAATCGTAGGTAGCACGGGCCGACAGACTTTGCTGTTTGTAGGGCAATGTCTTCAGAAGGTCGCCATCGTTGGCATCCAGATAGCTGCGTTCGTTGAACAGCAGCAGTCCTGTCACGTTGTGAACTTTGTTAAAGGTGCGCTTATAGTCGAGTGCCGCCTCTAAGTAGAAAGTGCGATAGACCCACTTGTCGGAGCTGACATTCATTGACGTGTTGCCCCTATACTGCTCACTCAGTATGAGTTTGGATGGGTCGGTGTCTAACAGCGGTGTCGACGTGTCGACGCCGTTGGCATCCTTCACCCACAGCAAATTGCCGGCCTCGTCGGTGGCCTGAGGATAGAGATTAGTATCTTCCACCCACACACCGTCTTGCTGGCGACCTGTCGGCTTCCAATTCGACTCATGTACACCATATCGAAGAGCCTGTTTAGCCTTGAAATCGAATGCTATCAAAGCACGAGCAGTCAAGCCCTTGCTCCAACTCCAGAACCCCAGGTCTTGAGTCAGCTTGAGATTAGTGTTGATTTGCGTCTGGTGCTGTGTCTGGTAGCCACGACGTGTAAGCCAGTCCCATGGCGAGTCAAGCTCCGTATTGTGAGGTGACTGACCTGGAATTCTGCCGTCGGCATAGAGTACCGGATAGAGCACAGGATTGGTGTTCATGGCTCTGGCAAAGATGTCGTCAAGCTTATTATAGGGATAGTTACCACTGGCCAGCCAGCCGCTCACGCCTACATCAAGATTGGTTGTCTTGGAGGCCTTCAGATTGATGTTGGTCAAGAAGTTGTAGCGGTTGTAGTCAATCTCAGAACTATAGTCCTGCGTCTTGTCGCTCTTGGTCAGGCCACGCTCCGTGTAGTACGAGAGCGAGATATAGTAGTTGGCATTGGGAGCACCACCGCGGATGTTCATGTTGACACGACGGTTCCAACCGTTTTTATGGTACAGTTCTTTCATCCAGTCAACGTTAGGGTAGAGATAAGGATTGACAGAAGCAGGCAACTTGCCACCATTGGCATCTATCAGTCCCTGCTTGTAAGCCTGTTCGGCATCAGTGAGTGCCATGTTGTTGGCAATCTTGGTGTTGATAATCTGGTTCTTACCGTAGTAGTTGCGTCCTTGACTGGTGGTGTAGGCTTCGTTGACGGCATTCATATACTCAATGCCATCAACCAGGTCGGGCACCTTGGTCAGGTTTGTAATACCCTGATAGACATCGAACGAAAACTTTGGCTTGCTGACCTCACCAGGCTTGGTGGTGATGATAATAACACCGTTACCACCGCGCACACCATAGACAGCAGTCGAGGCGGCATCCTTCAGAACAGTGATAGACTCGATGTCCTCGGGAGACAGGCTGCTCCAGCTACGCTCAATACCGTCGACAAGCACCAGCGGCCCTTCATTCTTATTGGTAAGTGTAGAGATACCGCGAATCCAGATGTCTGAGTCGTCTTGGCCAGGCACGCCAGTACGCTGAACAGACACTACACCGGACACACGTCCGGCAAGCACCGAACTGATGTTGCCAACAGGTGCCTTCACATCCTCCATTTTAAGGGTGGCTTGTGCACCAAGCACCGAAATCTTCTTTCTTGTTTGGTAGCCTGTCACGGTAACTTCGTTGATAGAGTTGGATTCCTCATGAAGGATAACGTCTATCAACGTCTTATTGGCCTTACGTTCCTCTGTCTTAAATCCGACATAGGAAAAGACCAGTATCTTGCCGTTATCGCAAGTCAGCGTGTACTGGCCGTTAAGGTCGGTAATGCCGCCCCCCGTCGAGCCCTTGACTTTTACTGTAACACCGATAAGCGGTTCGCCATTCACGTCCTGCACACGGCCAGAGACCTTAATTGGTTCGGCAGCGTCGGCAATGGAAGCAAAAAGTGCTGCCAAGAGTAGCAGGGCGCCCTGTCGTAAGCAATATAAATTCTTTACTGACATAAACATTGTAGATTTATAAATATTTTATCAATGAGTCTGGTATAGGTAGAACAGGCCGCCTGCCCCATATAAGAGCGGGCGGCTTGCTGTAACCGAGCATATACAGTCTTTACTTCACCACCACCTTACGGCCGTTGATGATATAGAGTCCTTTCTGCAGTTGTTTCTGGCTGTTCATGCGTCGCCCCTGCAAATCATAGATACCTGTTGTGGCAGCTTTCTGCTCGCTTTGTACCCCCTGAATACTTGTTGAAATTGGGTCCTTGACGGCTCCAATGCTCTTCAGGACAGGATAGAGGTAACCACTCTCTGTGTCGAAGGTCCACACGTTGTCGAAGTCCCAGCCAATAAGAACATACTGCGTCTTCTCTTGCAGATCGGTAGCACCAAAGCTTTCCTCCGGGGTCACTTCACCGCCTTCTGCCGTCTCATTGTCCCAAGGCCATTCCTGATTGCCGACAATCTCAGCATCCATATTTGAGATATTGCCACTATAGTTGATGACAGCTCCTTCCTCTGCACCCGCTCCAGCGGCGTTTACAGCAATGAAAGGATGGGCTTTGCGTCCCTCATTATGTACGTTACCTATTGAGACGGAGTTCTTCAAATTGATGGTTGTACCGGCAGAAGCTTCGATTCGTCCGATAAATCCGGCGGCCCAGCCATAGATGTTCACAGTAATATCTCCATTAAAGTAGGAATTCTCGATGGAAGCCCCCTTGCCCTGCGTCATTCCGATAAAACCACCAGCCTGCATCGCAGCAACAACTTCACCCGACACATAACAGTTTTTGATAGTAACATTGTCGGCATGGCCAGCCAACAGAGCCACATTGTCATCGCCAGTCACCTTACCTGTGACGGCAACTTGCTCGAAGGTCGTTCCTGAAGCGTTGCCAACCAGACCTATACGCTTGGTACCGTTACCCAGCACCTGCATATTCTCGAATGCAATATTCTTGATGGTAGCACCGACAGTCTTGCAGAACACGCCCTTTTCGTTGTCGCCGTTGAACTCTACCTTCAGGTTCTTCACCCTGTGACCTTGGCCGTCAATCGTACCAGAGAAGTCTGAAGTGAAGCCATTGAAGTCTTTACCGTCCATGTCTATGTCGGCAGTGAGGATAAACTTGCCAGTGGGATTTTTGCCAATCTTCACAAACTCGTCCGCTGTAGCCACCTCGGTCTTACCATTTCCGTCGATGATATCAACTGACAGCGTGTTGCTTCCCTCGATAGTGAACAGGCTGGCAATGGCTGCTGGCATATTTGCCTGGATGGTGAGCGTACCGGCACCCAAGAACTGCCCATCATCGTCAGCACAATAGAGACGGGTGCTGCCAGTCTCGTCGTCTACTACCTTTTCAACAAGGTTGGCACCCTCAGAAATCTTGAAGTCTATCTTCTGACCCCACGAGGCATGAACTTTACCCAGATCTTTGTATTCATCTCCACTATTATAGACCAGTGCGTTGCTAAACTCGTCATCGATGATGCGGGTCTTCAGCGGGGATTTCATCACCTTCAGCACGGGGAACATCAGCCCTTCGGCACCGGGCAGGAAAGTCCATGTGTTGTCGAAGTCCCACCCCAGTGTCTCGCTGTAGAAAGCTTTTGTGCGAGCAGTAGCATCGTCGACAGCTTCACCCTGGTCGCCATCCTTATCATCGACAGCGTTGCTATAGGTACCGCCGTAAAGGCTTGATTTCAGTACGTAATTGTTGCTGAGCGTTGTTGCGTCGCGCTTACCGTTGACGATACGCGGAACAATCTGCTTGCCATTGATATGGGCAGCACCCGAAAAACAGTTCTTAATGGTCGTTGCATCGTCCGAGTCTATCAGTGAGATAATACCCGTGTTGCTGCTCGAACCATTGTTGTCTACAGTGCCGCAGAAGAGACTATTCTGCAGTGTGCCGCCAGTAGCAATACCGCAAAGGCCGCCCACCTGGAACTCACGGGTTTTCAAGGTTGCATCTGAGATACAGTCGGTGATGAGCGAGGGGTCGCCATTATTATTGCTCATGTTACCGACAATAGAACCAACGTGGTCACGACCTTCGATGTAAGAGTTCATCACGAAGATACGACGGGCCACGCCACCGTAGAAATGACCGGCCAACGTGCCGACATTCTCATTACCCACCATGTTGGCATTTTCAAAGCCAAGGTCTTCGATGGTAGCACCGCGAGTGGTGGCAAAGAGACCAACACTGGCCTGTCCGGACTGGTTGTAGCTCATGTTGCGAATCACGTGGCCATTACCATGCAGAATACCGGTGAACTCGGGTAGCGGTTGGAATTTAACGCCTGCCAAATCAATGTCGGCAGTGATATTGAACTCTCCGATGGGGTTCTGCGCCAGTTTGGTCATCAGGTCCTCGGCTGTGGCAATGTTGGTATCCATTGTCGTCACAGTAACGTCGATGTTCCGTGTGAAGCCCTTGATAAAGGCATCTCCAGTAGTGGAGATGGTAATTGTAGCCGTTCCTTCAGTAACACCGGTCAGCACAGTACCCTCGACTTTGACAACGGCGGGATTACTGGAAACGATAGAGACCTCGCGGTTCATCGTAGAGAAGAGACCGCCGACATCAGCTTTAGTGCCCAGGAAGAAGTCGGGCAAATCGTTCATCGAGACAAAGTCGCCGTCGAATGGCACCTCCATCCCCTTCAACACAGGATAACGACCGTCGGCGAGATCCCAGACAGCAGCATCGAAGCCAATGGCAGTGTAGGTAGCTTTCTTTTTCAGTTCAGCAACAGACTTTTCTTTGCCCTGTACGTTTATCGGGTCACCGTTGCCATATTTACCAGCCTTGATGTTTGCTATAATCGTTTCATCTTTTATTGGGTCACCGGTTCGGATGGCACCTTCATAATACTTAATGGCGTCTGAAGCATAGCAGTCGGTCATCTTAATGGTTGCTCCATTAAGCATACCACACATGGCGAACATGTGGCTGTTATGGCTGCGCTCAATACCTAATGCGAATGGAGCTGACACATTACCCTTCATGGTGACACCTGTTCCGCCTTCAGCAAGACCTAAGATGCCGCCTACGCCACCCCAGTCGCCCTGACAATAGACCTGTCCCAGGAATACATTGTTCTCGAACGTGGCTGTGGCGCACGCACCGGCCAATCCGCCTGCTTGCCAGCCAGAACTGAAGGAGGCTGCCGTAGAAAGGCAGTTCTTCATGGTGCCTTCCAACTGGCCTGTGATGCCGCCCACGTGGTCTTTGCCCTCGACAACACCTGATGTGAAGCATGCTTCTATGGTCGTGTTGTTCTTGGCCGAGCCTACGATAATGCCGGCACGCTCACTGCTTCCCCAGCCCGCAACCTTGGCTTCGACAACCCGAAGATTCTTAATCGTAGCACGATCCGTCTCGCCAAAGAGACCTGCCGGGGTGCCACCGGCAATGCGAAGTCCCTTGATGGCATGTCCAGCACCATCGAGTGTACCAGTGAAGGTAGAGATGGGAGTCCATTGTTCACTCAGGGTAATATCGTTCGCCAGAACGTACGACCCTGCCAAATCATTAGCAATCGCCTTCAGACCTGCCTCGTCGGTAATCTGAGTCTGTGCTGAAGCACCTATGGCTGCCAGCATTGCGAAAGCTAATACGAAAGACTGTTTCAGTCTAAGTAATGATTTACGCATAATACTTAATTTTTAGTATTGATAATTATTTATGATAGATAAGTCGCTGTGTGTTCGAATGACGATTGTCGGCAGTAGACAGCCGATAGAGGTAAATTCCGTTGGGCAGATGGCCCGACCACAGGAGCGTCTGATCGCCCTCGCTGACCTGATAATCCTCACGGCAGACGATGCGCCCGTCGTAAGACAGGATATTGAGTGTAACTTGCTGGATGCCAGCTGGCACTTGACAGCGAATCTGCGTACTACCCTGACAGGGATTAGGCGAGTTACCCAACAGGCGGATGTCCGATGTAGGTGCTACAGTTGTCGGTTGCTGAATGGCAGTGACTGTCCGTGGTTTGCCATAAACCCCAAACTCATAGATACGGGTGGTATAGCCGCTCTGCTCACCCTGAATCATCTGCAAGCGGACACGTTTGGTGGTAAAGGGCGTAACACCGCGTACTATTTTATTGTCTCTGTTGCCCGATATCTCATCCACATCTATCCATTTTCCATTGTCATAGCGCTGCAACTTACAGGCACGGGTAACATAGTCGTCCGACTCACTGCCCGCGTTGAGCACCATCCATTGGCAAATCTCGTGCGGTTCGCTGAAACGATACTCCAGACAGGGAGTCTGGCTCTGACTGGCTGTTACGCACCACTTGGTCAACTCATCACGGTCTGCTGCCATCTTGGCACTCTCGTTGTCATTATTCTTATGACTGGCCCCGATGTATGACGGCTTGATCCACTCGCCACAGCCATCGTCCGACAGACTACCCAGTTCTTGATAGTCAATATTGGTCTGAAGCGTAGTGAGCGGCTGAATGTCGTCGGCTTGCGTGTCAGAGACGGTGGCTGCGTAAACCATCAAACTGTTGTTGGAAGGCAGTTTCAACTGCGATGCACCTTCGGGTAGTGTTATGGCAAAGCGGTATATATACAGAAAGCGATATTGCTCATCGCTATTGCCTTTGATATGATGGCTATGGGTGGTGGTCAGGGCTACGTCTTGTTTGCGGTAGTGTGTTCCTCCGTTATAGGGCGAGTCCAGTTGTCCTAACGTACCACCATAGTAAGGAACTTCAAACTGATAGGTTTGGTCGCCCACCACAAATTCGCCTACCGTGCCCGTAGGCTCGGTAGAGGCCGCCAGAAGATACAACTTGCGCCCTGCTGCTGGCAGGTCGATGGTCTGCCCACTACACTGTACGGCGTTTTTCTGGCCGTCAGATCGGTTGCCCATGACGAAACTGATGCCGTCGGCGGTCACTACATCGGGAACAAGTTCGGCAGGATAAGCGTAGGGAACACTAGCACTGTTCAGGGCATCGTCTTTCTTCGAGTCGTAACTCATCATGTCGACATTATAAGGCAGAGAGACAGCATCATCGGTCTGCTCATCGGTGGGCGTCGTAGCGGCCGCCAGCTTGACGGCAAAGGTTTTAGGCTGATACTTGCTTATACTGAATGTTAGTGTTTTATTACTGGTTGTAGCACTGCCTATCGGCTCTTCCAGTCCATTGACCTCACGGGCTGAGATCACACGTTTCGGGAAAGTAAGAGTTACCTTGTCGTGCTGTTGCCCTGCCCACTCGTAGACGCGCACAATGAGCTCGTCTGTCTCTTCTGCTTTCTTGACCGCCTTGACTGCTACTTGGTCGGTGCTGACAGAAAGAAACTCTACTTCTTTCCCCAATGCGCCCTCATGTTTGGGGGCAGCAACAGCTACCAAAGGCTGGTTCAGTTGCGAGGCAGCCTTCTGGGTCAATTCACTCCATTTGCCCTGATGGGGGAACAGCGAATAGGTGAACAAGTTGACACCCAGGTCTTGGTCGGCTTGATAGGTATAGCTATTACCTGTCGACGGGGTGTGTATCAGGGTCAGGCGCAGACTGCTGTCAGTGGGTTTGTCCCACCCGTACTTGCAGTCGTTGAGTATAGACAGGCCATAACTGCCGTCGATTGTCGACATGTCGGCCCATTGGTGTCCCTGTACTTCGTAGCAGTCGGCCGTGCGGTTGCCTCGTTCAATGGTACCCAGCGAGATGTCGTAGGTGGCTTTGGGATTGCTGAAAGCCATCTGAAAGTTGGCTTTCAGCATGCGCTCATGGGTCTGCCAGTCAACCTCTGAGACAATGTCAATGCGGTTGTCCAAAGCATTCATGCGGATATACTGTACGAACTGCGAGCCGTCTTTCTCCTTGACCACTCTGAAACTCTTGCGTAGCGGGCCGTCTTCAGCCTTCGTTATGCTGACATTCTCATTGACAGCCGTCGGTGTGCGACGAATGTCAGTATAGGAAATCTCCCATGAGGGCCAAGTGTCCTCGTGGTCGTATATCATCTGCAATTGCGAAGCACTGAGCACTTGTCGGTTATTGGCCAGATTAGTGAGCTGTGAGGGGTCGCCTGTTTCGGAAAGGGTAAGTCGATAGTTGCCGTTAGACAGTTGACGCGAACGGCTGTTCATTTGCAACGAAGAAGTCAACTGCGAGGCCTCGCCGAAACGCACATCATAGACGGCATAGCCCAGCGACGGCACTGTTGCGGCAAAAAGGAACACCACCTCGCCCGTCGTGTCATCGTAACTGCTGATTTGCGACAGCACTTCCTTGCCGTCTTTGTCAAACACACGCAGTCCTTCTGGCTTAGCAGGCATGGTGAGACGGGCTTCGACAATGTCGGTGCGTTGGAACGAAAGCGGGTTGTAAACAACTACGGGCATTCCCTTTGTCTGAGTGTCCATTGCTCTGACAATGTTGCCGGTTGTGGTCTTCAGCAGGTTGCCCAGCGTCTTGTTGACCAGCACATAGTCGTTCATAGAGTAGAGGTAGGCATTAGGGATGCTGGTTCCTGTGATACCATCGTGGTGAGCCTGCCACAGGTTGCGCACCCAGGCATCGTTGATGGCCTTTTGCGGATAGGTCTGCACACCTAACCACTGTGCCAGCGAAGCCGACTTCTCGGTAGCGTCGGCTAACAACTCGTTCCGGCGGTTCCACAATTTCAGCATCGTACGCGAGGTGTAACTGCCCACACCATGGGTACGCATGGGCAATTCACCATCCTTGACGTGATATTTTTGATTTTTGTTTTTGTCTAAATAATCGAATATCTCGTCGGGGGTGGCTATGCGCACCTTGACGGCACCGTTGGTCTGAGCACTGAGGTTCAGCCAGTAAGGGGTGTTCTCGCCACTGCTCGACGCGTTGTCCTGCAAAGCTCCCCCGCGGTCGCTGCGCGGGCCTACATAGCGTATCTCTGCCGCAACACCATATTTATTATAGTTGTTGGCCGTGATGGCAGCCATCTCGCTGTCGTTGGCCATGTTTTTGTTGTACTGCTCGTGGTTGTCGTAAGCACCTGGCTTATAGACAGCATAAATCTGTGAACCGTCAACCCCCTGCCAGATGCCAAAAGGCGGCAACTGGTCATATTCGGCTGAACCCCAGGCGAGCTTGGCTGTATGAAAACCCTTGAAGCCACAGTGCTTGGCCAGCGAGGGCAGGGCGTATGAGAAGCCGAAGCAGTCGGGCAACATCACGTCATAGCCGCCGCGCACGCCAAACTCTTTCTTAAAAAACTGGTTGGCATAGAGCCAATTGCGCATGATGGACTCTGCTGACGAAACCATCACGTCGTTGGCATCGACAGCACAGCCGCTGATGTGCCAGCGACCGTTTTGTACGTAGGTCTTCAACTTGGCATACTGTTCAGGGTAGTATTCCTTCATCCACATATAGCGAATGGCCCCCTCGAAGTTAAATTTCAAGTTGGGATATTTGTCCAATCGCGTAAAGTTCTGCTCCATCGTGTTACGAATATACTCGTTGATGGTCGTCTTCACGTCCCAGTTCCACTGTGTATCCAAGTGCGAGTTGGATATGAAGAACAAGGTTTTCTGGTCGGCCTGCCCCGATGTTGGGTTTGGTATGGCCAATGCGAGCGACAAGAGCCCGTATAATGCAATACTATGTTTCATCTGAAAGCTGTTTTAGATTTTCTCTGTGCAAATATACTCACGAATATCCTTCCGCTTGTCCTGTTTCGTGCCAAAACTATAGGCTGATGCTGTTTAGCACGTCCAGTTTGCCGTCGTTCACCAACTTGATAATCAGTTCGCCAAACAACGTGTTTTGCCAGGCAAACCAGTCGCGGGTAAAATTTGTCGGGTCGTCTTTATGGAAACTCTCGTGCATAAAGCCCGTTCCGGCATCGGTACGCATCAGCGTTTCGATGCACCACTTAATCTCTGCGTCATCGGTCGAGGTGAAGGCCTTCATCATAATAGACATGGGCCAAGGCATGTCGTAACCTACATGTGGGCCGCCAATGCCCTCACCGGCCTTGCCACGAAAGAAATAGGGATTGTCCTCGCTCCACACGAAGCGGCGCGTGTTCTGATAGATGGGATCGTCGATGCTGACATCTCCCAGATAGGCCATAGCCAGCAATGAGGGCACATTGGCATCGTCCATAAGGTGCTGATTACCGAATCCATCTACCTCGTAAGCATAGATAGGTCCGTATTTAGGGTGCTGATGCACGGCATAGGCTTTCAGGGCCGTCTTCACCTCAGCAGCCAGACTGCGGCACTGCTCAGCCAGCTCGGTGTTCCTGTTCACCTTGGCCAGTATCTCGGCAGCCTTGTTCAGACAGCTGACTGCCATGAAGTTCGAAGGGATAAGGAACTGAAACGTTGTGGCATCGTCGCTGGGGCGGAAAGCGGAGCAGATGAGTCCCACGGGCTTCACGGGAGCTCCCCACCCATCGTTGCACATCGTGTCGAGTTGGCGGGTGGTATTGCGCTTGAAATGATAGCTTCCCACGCCGTTCTTGCGCTGCTGGTCACGGAAGGTGTTCAGAATATTCTGAACGGCTTGCAGCCAGCTATCGCCAAATACACTGGTATCACCGGTCACCTTCCAGTATTCATAGGCCAGACGTAACACATAGCAGGGGGAGTCAATCTCCCATTTACGCTCGTGCAGTTCGGGCTTCATGTCGGTCTCGTCGGTCATCCAACTGCCGTCTTGTTTAGGCACTTGGTTGAAAGCATTGGCATAGGGGTCAATGTTGATGCACTTCAACTGACGCAGGATGACACCGGCCAGCATCTTCCTGAGCTTTTTATCCTTATTAGCCAACTGCACGTAAGGGAAAACCTGGGCCCCTGAGTCGCGGAGCCACATAGCAGGAATGTCGCCCGTATATATAAATGTGTCGGGTGTGCCGTCATCACCCTCAGTGTAATGCACTGTGGTGTCAAGCGTATTGGGGAAGCAGTTGGTGAACATCCATGCCAGTCGCTGATTGGTCAGCAGTTTGCAGATGCGCTGTATCTCTTTCTCTACAGCGTCGGAACGGAACAGACGGTCGGCTTCAGCAGGGCGATTGTTCTGTTTGACAACAGCATCAGCCTGGCTGATGAAAGGTGCTGGGCTGACTGGTAAGGCTTCTGCAAAGGCCGTGGTGCCACTTCCTACAAGCAGGGTGTACAACAGTAGTGTCTTGTGTTTCATTATCTTTTGTTTTTAGTTGTTATTTAAATTTGTATGCAAAGTTATAATGTTCGTGCGTGTTGTTATTCCTAATCTGTGCCAATGATGTTCTGAAAGAACTAAAAGCTACGATATATTTTTACGTGTTCATCTTTTATAACGTGAGTTCGACGAATATACTTTAGAATAAAGTAAGCTGTCTGTCTTTTGACATATCAACGGTCTGTACTCGTATGGAAGGTTTCTTTGGGAAGTAGCAGTATGCAGCTATACCTCCCAGAAGGTTGACTACGAAATTGATGTCGCCACGTACATCTACGATTCCAAATACGGAGTTTGTGCCTCCAAGATCCAATCCAATAACGTATGGCTTCATTGTCTTTTCATTCATCAATTCTGTATTTTTTGATTATCAATATGTACTTCCAGGAATTTCATCTTGCCGCTAACATTTATAACGCGGTTCTTGGCTGGTATCAGGATTGTTTCTCCCGCAGCAAACGGACTCTGCTCATTGGCTGTCGCCAGTTGTCCTTCACCCTTCAGTCCTATCAATATGACGAAACTATCTTTGAGAGCAGCCTCAACCGAAACGGTCTGTTCTATGTCATAGACACTGGTGGTGAAATAAGGGCAGTCCACCAGTCTTACGGGCTTGTTTTTATGTTGTGTATAATGAGTGCGGTAGTCCGGATATACGCTGTAGTCAATGGATTCTGTTTGAGGATTGGCCGGAAACGTAGTATTTCTTTCATGTCTATACTGTTTTTACAAAATAAGCACAATAGGTCAGATAGGCTATCTCTGCAACAATGACTAACAGGCCGCCAATGAGTCCGGCATAGTCGCTGGCCAGGCCCACCAGAAACGATACCGTTCCGCCTGCAATAGCCATAATCATCAACCCGCTAATCTCGTTGCCCTTGTCGGGATGGCACTTGAGGGCCATCCCATAGATAATGGGAAACACACAGGAGCAGCAGAAGCCGATGCCTCCGATACAAATGAAGTCAAATATCTCATCCTCGACAAATGCCAGTAACAGTGCAAATGCCAGACAGCCAAGAATGTTGAGACGAAAATAGTTGATTTCAGCAATTTTTGTTATTAGAAACACCCCAATGAATGCGCCCGCCGTGCGGCAAATGAAGTAGACCTGCGGAGCCAAACCTGCCATTTCCTTGGAGTAAGCGAAGCGTGAAATCATTACTTTCGACGAGATGAAATTGGTAGAAACATCTGTGCCAACGGCAAAGAAGATGCCTAAGAAAAGCAACAGAATGGTCTTGTCGCTCAAAAGCGACAGCGTTTCTCCCATGCTCGATGTCTGCCCACGATGTTCTCTCTCAATAGGAGTAGCCAGCAACCATAAACCAGATACCAGCGTAATGCCTCCCATCAGCGGGAAACACAGATACCACTCGCCTTCATTTCCGCCTCCCAGCCAGTTTACAGCCGCCAAAACGATGAATGGGCCTGCAAACGATGAAATGGCCTTGACCACCTGGCCGGCGGTGAGACTGCTGATGAGCAGCCGCTCGTCGGTCACAACATTCTGCAACAATGGGTTAAGCGACACCTGCAACATCGCATTGCCTATGCCCAGCAGGGCATAGGCTGCAAGCGTCGTCACACTGTCATAATGCAGCAACGGAATCGCCATACCGACAACGGTGACGGCCATAGACGTCAGCACTGTGTTTTTGCGCCCGATGCGGTTCATCATCAGGCCAAAAGGAACGCCGAGCAGGAAAAACCACAAGAACACCACTGAGGGTATCAGGCCAGCCATCGTTGCCGACCATCCAAAAGCCGATGCGGCATAGTCGCTTGATATGCCGACAATGTCGCAGAAACCCATTACGAAAAAAACTAATAGAACGGGCAATGTCTTTGCAAATAATTTCTTTTCTACCATATTTTTTATTAACAACATTTTGATAATGCAAATATACATTATAAAAGATATAATTATAGTCCTCGTTTTTGCCATTCTTTTCCTGTTTGTATACAATTTTGGCATTATATAAGACATATTTATGAAAAACATGGGGTATATTTGCAACCGGAAACAAAACACCATATTATTTATGAAGAAACTGATCTTGCAATTGTTATCAACAGCGATGATGCTGGGCATGTGTCTCACTGCATTTGCCCAACATTCATACCTCACAGCCGACGGCGTGGCGGTATTCATCCCCAAAGATTTTGATGCCGCTCAACATCTGCCGTCACCCATTTTCCTGCGCGAGTTAGTGCCCACGGGCACAGTTCCCGCTTCATGGCAGTTGCGCCCGCAATTTAGCACAGAGAAGGGTTCCAGCGTAGCAACCATCCTGGTTGGCGATGACGTAGACTTCTATGGTACCGATGGGAGCAGCCCGTCTGCGCATCAGTGCCTTCCCTGTAACGAATCAATTCAATAATCACAAAACGATAAATAATAATGAAAAGCAAAATTCTATTAGCAGCCTGTATCTGTTGCTCCCTCTGGGCACAGGCCAAAAAAAACTATGCCGACTACGTGAGTACGCTCGTTGGCACTGACTCCAATTTCGAATTATCAACGGGTAATACCTATCCCGCCACGGCCATGCCTTGGGGCATGAACTTCTGGACACCACAGACAGGCCACATGGGCGATGGGTGGGTTTATAACTACACGGCCAACCGCATACGTGGCTTCAAGCAGACCCACCAGCCAAGTCCGTGGATGAACGACTACGGACAGTTTGCCTTGATGCCCACCACAGGAGCCCCCGTATTCCGTGAAGACGACCGCGCCAGTTTCTTCAACCACAAGGCTGAGACGGCCTGTCCTTATTATTATCAGGTCTATCTGGCCGACTATGACATCAACACCGAGTTGGTGCCCACGGAGCGTGCCGCCATGTTCCGCTTCACGTTCCCCGAGAACAGCCAGTCGTGCGTGGTCGTTGATGCACTGGACCGAGGCTCGTCAGTGACTATCATACCAGCCGAGCGCAAGATAGTAGGCTATTCCACGAAAAACAGCGGCGGTGTGCCTGGCAACTTCAAGAACTACTTTGTCATAGTCTTCGACAAACCTTTCACCTACACTGCCGCCGTTCCCAACGGTGACATACGCACTGCCGAACTTGAGGCCACGGGCAACCACGCAGGTGCCATCATCGGTTTTGCCACAAGGAAAGGCGAGCAAGTACATGCCCGCGTAGCATCTTCCTTCATCAGTGCCGAGCAAGCTGAGTTGAACCTCAAGGAACTGGGCACACTGAGCTTTGATCAACTGAAGCAGAAGGGTCGTGACCGCTGGAACGAAGTACTGGACAGAATAGAAATCGAGTCCGACAACATCAATGAGTTGCGAACATTCTACAGCTGTCTGTACAGAAGTACCCTCTTCCCTCGCATGTTCTACGAGAAAGATGCAAAAGGTAATATCGTACACTACAGCCCACATACCGGCAAGGTGCTGCCTGGCTATATGTTTACCGACACAGGTTTCTGGGACACTTTCCGCGGACTGATGCCACTCATCAACCTTGTATACCCAGAGATGAGCGCACAGATGGAGGAAGGCTTCTACAATTCCTATAAAGAGAGTGGATTCTATCCTGAATGGGCAACACCAGGTCACCGCGACTGCATGGTGGGCAACAACTCTGCATCCGTAGTTGCTGACGCATACGTGAAAGGAAATATCAAGAAGGACGCACAGGCTATCTTCGACGCTTTGTGCAAGGATGCCAACTCTGTCCATCCAACAGTAGGCTCATCTGGCCGTACGGCATATAAAGAGTACAACCAGTTAGGATATGTTCCATCCGACGTAGTTGGTCAGAGCACCTCACGCACCTTGGAATATGCCTATGATGACTGGTGCATCTACCAGATGGGTAAGAAACTGGGGCGTCCAGCCAGTGAGACAGATATCTACAAGCGGCGTTGTCAAAACTACAAGAATGTATTTCATCCAAAATATGGTATGATGAGCGGTCGCGACTCTAAAGGCAACTTCCCAGATGACTTCAAACCAGATGCCTGGTGGGGACCGTTCACCGAGGGAAACAGTTGGCACTGGACGTGGTGCGTGTTCCATGACATCCGCGGTCTCATCACGCTGATGGGCGGCGACCAAGCCTTTGTCGACAAACTCGATGCTGTGTTCAAGGAACCCCCGACGTTTGGTGGAAATGTCGATACCCGTAAGCAACTCATCCACGAGATGCGCGAGATGCAAGTTGTAAACATGGGACAATATGCCCACGGCAACCAGCCCATCCAGCACATGATTTATCTCTACAACTATGCCGGACAGCCATGGAAGACCCAGTACTGGGTACGCGAGGCCATGCGTCGTCTCTACTACCCCACACCAGACGGATATTGTGGTGACGAGGACAACGGCCAGACCTCAGCGTGGTACATCATGTCGGCTCTCGGATTCTACTCCGTATGTCCTGGCACCGACCAGTACGTACTTGGCGCTCCGCTCTACAAAAAGGCCAAGATACATCTGGCCAACGGTAAGACCGTTGAACTGTCAGCCCCTGCCAACAGCGATGAAAATCGCTACATCGAGTCGCTTAGCATCAACGGCAAGGCATACGGCAAAAACTATTTGACCCACGACCAACTGCTGCGCGGTGCCCGTCTGCAATATCAGATGAGCAGCAAGCCCAATATGCGCCGTGGCATCCAGCCTGCTGCCTACCCATACTCTTTCTCAGACAACAACGAGTAGCAGCCGACGAATATACCTATAATAAACGTGGCTGTGTCAAAAAACAGGAAGTGAGCACTTCTTCGTTTTGGCACAGCCACGTTTGTGGACTACTGCATAAACCCGTAAGGGCACCTTTCACTATCAGTGGTTTCTTTCAGGATTGTTTTTCCAATCCACAAATCAGTTTCAGGTCTATTTATTGCTCTTAATCAAAAAGCATCCAGCACAGACGGTTTGTCGTCTTGCCGGATGCCCTTTTCCTGATAACAATTTTATAACCTAACTAATACTTAACCTAACTACTAACTGCTAACTACTAACTAACTTAAATTACTCTGCTGCAAAATTACCCTTAAAAATACAGTATTCTATATCAATTTGTGCCAAATCTGTAAAAGATACAGACTTGGCACAAATTCTCTTATTCTAATTTCTCTGTCGGGCAAACTATAAAAATAGTCTGGAATAGTGCAGGCTCCCCCTTCTCGTACGCCTCAACGCGAGGCCGAGATTATTTCATGCGGAGAGCGCGTAGGAAGAAAACACTTATAGCGATTCATCTTTTGTCTGGTAAGATTCCCTATAAGCCTTTGGTGTTGTGTTGAAATGCTTGCGGAACTCGGAATAGAACAGCGACCGAGTGTCGAAGCCCGTCTTGAACATCACCTCAGAGATGGTCATGCGTGTGGTTGTAAGCAGGTGGGCAGCCGCATTGATGCGATACTCCCGTATGAACTCCTTGGCAGGCGGCAGTTGGGCACTCTCAAATTTCCGATAGAGGCTGCGGCGACTCAGGCCCATGAGGGTAGCCAGAGCGTCGGGGGTTAAGTCAGAGTTGCTCATATGCTCATCGACTATCTTGGTCATTTCCTGTACGAACTGCGCATCATCTTTACTGACCAGTGTCCCTGCTGAGTAGGAATAGACAGATGCTGCTGAGTTATAGTACTCCTTCAGTATGCTGCGGTTCTCCAACAGGCGCTTGATAACCGATATTAGATAACTAATGCTGAATGGTTTGGTGATATACATGTCGGCACCGCTCTCGAAGCCCTCTATGCGCTCATCGACAGCAGTCTTGGCCGAAAGAATGATGAGTGGTATGTGCATGGTATGCTTATTCTGTTTCACGCGCTGTGTAAACTCCAGTCCGTCCATGCCCGGCATCATCAGGTCAGTGATAATCAGGTCGGGCGTTTCGTTCTTTAGCATCTCCAGTCCTTTCTCGGCATTGTTGGCTGTCAATAGTCGGCAGTTCTGCAGACTTTCGGTGAGCAAGTTGAGCAATTCCTGATTGTCGTCTATGACAAGTAGGGTTGGTGCCTGATCGCCCGCAAACTTGTATTGCTGCCGCGGCCGATGGGCTGCTGCGTTCTCATCCTGTGCAGCAACGTCGTATTCCTGAGAAGTTGCTGTCTGTGCTGTTACGATGGGTTCATGCTCGGCACCGGCTGGCAGGGTGCGCTGAGGCAGTACGACATTGAAGCAGGCATAGTGTCCCACCTCACTGTCAATGCTGATGCTTCCGCCCAGCAGTTCCACCATCTTGTGACAGATGGCCATGCCCAGCCCGTTGCGTGTAGTCTGTCCGCTGCTGCTGCTCTCATCAACGCTGTCGAACACAGAGTAGTAGTCGAAGATGCGCTGCTGATCTTCTGGTTTGATGCCTTGTCCGGTATTGTAGACTGAGAATAGCAGATGCTCTCCGTCACGCCGTAACGTCACCTTAATGGTGCCTTCACGCTTGGTGTATTTGAATGCGTTGGAAATGAGATTGCTTACGATGCGTCGCAGCGCCGTCTCGTCAGAGTTCCACACCACGTCTGGTTCTATCTGTTGCTCGTAAACAATATGGTTGCGACTGGCCATCTCGGCGAACGATGCAGTGTAGTCGCCGACAACGGCCGACAGGTTGACACGACGAATGCTGATCTCATGATGGCCGGTGGTGATACGGCGGAAGTCTATAATCTCCTGTATGAGCATGTTCAGCCGTCCCAGATTCTGCATAATCATCGACACGTATTTGCGCACAAAAGTGTAGCTGCCAAGCCGATCCATGATGCGTTCGCATGGGCCGTAAATGAGTGTCAACGGGGTGTTCAGTTCATGTACCACGTTGGTAAGAAACTTCATCTTTTCCTCGTATATGGCATCGCGGTGCTGCTCGTTGAGTCGGGCTATCTCCATGGCCTGTCGCTCTCTTTGGTCGTTGCGCCATCGGTTGAACAGCACGTAGGCCAGGCCCACAAAAGCTAACAGATAGAGTACATAGGCCCACCATGTGTGATACCAGGGAGGCGTGATAACAATGTGCAGCATCCCCAGAGACCTCTCCTCGCCCGTATTGATGTCCTGGGTTTTCACGAAGAGGGTGTAGTGTCCTGGGGACATATTGGTAAACGTAAACACAGAGTTGCGGCCGTTGTCTATCCACTCATCGCGCTCAGATAACTTGTAATAATAGTGTATCATCGGCTCTTCCAGATAGTTGTAGGTGGCCACACCCACGTTGAAGTAGTTCTGGTCGTAATTCAGTGTGAGCACAAGTCGCCCCTTCTGCTGTCTCAGAAATTGGCTGATGTTCTGCCGTACGCCCATGAGGGAAAGCCGTGTGAACTCCAGTTGATAATTCACCTTGCTAGGTTTTATCTGGTTGTTATAGTCGATAATGACCCCGCCTCCGATGCCGCCGAAGAACATCCGGTTGCCCACGACGTAGACGGCTCCGTCGCTATACTCCATGATGTCGGACAGCGTGTGTTCGTTGACCACCATTTTCACGTGCCCGTCGGTGGTGAGAGCCACCAGGCCGTTGTTGCTCGATGCCCACACTTCTTCACCGCCCCGGCAGGCCAGCGCATGTATGGTGTTGTTGGGAAGCCCGTCGGCCATCGTGATGCGCTTGATGCTTCCGTCCTGATGAAGAATGGATATACCCATGCCTGAGCCTACCCACAGGTCATCGCCTACTGGCAGCAGTGTATAGACATCGTAGATGCTGGGGTCAGCGGTATCCTGCATACGCGGATAAGACTTAAGCGTGTTGTGTTCCAGAGTGTAGAGCCCCTTGCCACGATTACCGAACCACCACTGTCCCCGGTTGTCTTTTGCCAGAGAGAAGAAGTAGTTTGATGACAGTTTGCCGCCGTCCAGCACGTAGGTTTTCAGGTTGGTCAGCAGCGGCTGGCCGTCTTTCTCGCTGATGTCGGCTCGGCAGATGCCGAACCCCAGCGTGGCCATCCACAACTGGTCGCCATCTTCGCATGCTGCAATGACATGTTTCACATGATCAGGCAAAGCCAGATGTTTCACTTGGCGTGTCGTATAGCTATAGTAGGAAATGCCCTGGGCATTACATATCCACACCCACGGGTGGCGACTTTCAGTGAGGTGATAGACGATGTTGCTGCCTAACTGGCTGTTTTGCACCCCAAAATATTGTACATTCTGGGACAGAGTGCTGGGTAGCGTAAAGACAGAAAAGTGCGGAATGGCCAATAGGCCGTCGCCCTTTGTACCCACCCAAAGCGTACCCTCACGGTCGTAGAGCAGGGCACGTATGGGGCAGTCGCGCATGGCGCGTAATTTCGACAGCGTGATGGTGTAAAAGGAGTAAGGCTCATCGCTATACATCCCTACTCCCAGGCCGTCGGTACCAATCCATATGATTTCACCGTTGCGGTCCTTCTGCATGCAGAATACGCCGGTCTCAATGCCCAAGTCAACGACCTGCCGGTTGCTGCTGTCAGACTCATTAAAGACATCGTCAAGTGATAGTCTGATAACGCTGCGTTCGGAGAAAGACACAAACAGATGGTTTTTGAATCGCAGAACATCGGTGATGCTGCCATGCGTGTCGGTTTCATGTTGTAAAGACAGATATCGGTCTAATCGCTCTGTTGCCAGACGAAAAGCATACAACTGGTTGTCTTGGTCCACCAGATACTCCACATCGTCATCGGCTGTTGCCATCTTGATGGTCATAGAGGCTATTGTCTTGCCGCGTCCTACGTTGTACCCGCTGTCGGTCTTCCTGACAACATAACGCACGATGCGGTCGTGCAAGAATACATACAGTCTGCCATCAGACAGGCTGAAGTCGCACACCTCGTTCTGCCTGATGCTGCCCAGCGAAACCGATTGAAAACGACCTTTCTTGTCTAAGAACCACAAATGGCCGTCATGGAGCAGGAAACCATCGCCAGAAGGATTGCAGCGTATTTTGCGTAGCCCCTTGAACTGCGCATAGTAGTCTACCTTGCTGCCCATCGGCGACATAATGTTCAGACCGTAGTTGGTCAGCACCCACATGCTGCCGCCCACGGTTTTCACGTCCTCCACCAGATTGCCATACAATACTACTCCGGTGTTTTGTGCGGTCAGCCACATACCGTTGCCGTCGTAACTGTTCAGACCGTCACAGGTACCAAAGAGCATCTCACCACTCGGACGCTGGGCTATTGAAAGCACAGAACTATTTGACAGACCTCTGACATACTTTAAGTTATAGGCTAGCACACTGCCCGCACAGCATAATATCAAAGACAAGGTTGAGAGTAGTCGTAATTTCATTATTGTCGGATATTGATTATTGCGTTACAAAGGTAGCAAATAAAAGGCAAACCTCCAAAAGATTCGCCTTTTTTTTTCATCCGGCAGGTAAGAAGCTTGACTTAAGTCTTCACCCCTGTTGTACGTAACGTTAATATTAAGGGGAGTGCTGTCCACGAAACTTATGCCAGTACATTTTCCGAGCAGCACCTTCTTGATGAATAGAGCCAAAGGGATGGCTACTTCCTTTTCAAGTTCCACGAATCGGTTGTATGAGACAACTTTCGGGAAGAGGTGACGCATATGTCTGCATACTTTTTCTATATAGAAATGTTTCAGGCAACGGTAGCCTGAATCATGAAACAGTATCATGATTACCATAATTTCTGCCTTTGACATGGTTGACTTGCGGTGATATTGCCGTTTCTTATCTGCTTTCAGAGTATATTTTTCCATCATGGCATCAAAAAACTTGCAAAAATCATCTGCAATACAAAATAATTTTGTAACTTTGTCCTCGGTAATCATAGCGATTATTGTTTGTAATTCTTTGTACTTCAACACTATAAAGGTACAACAATTTTCGCTAATCACCAAATTTTCAAGCACTTATATTTCGTCGAACTAACGTTATAATTACAATGAAGCAATTATCATCCTTTTTCAAGAAAGCGCTTGTCTGCATAGCCGCCCTGTCGTTAACGGGAATGGCTCAGGCCGGCGGTAACGGCAAGACTTGGGTTGACTACGTTAATCCCTACATCGGCAACATCAGCCATCTCCTGGTACCCACGTTCCCCACGGTACAGCTGCCCAACAGTATGCTCCGCGTATATCCAGAGCGTGCCGATTTCACAGCAGACCGCATCCACGGCCTGCCGCTCATAGTCACCCACCATCGCGAGCGTTCGGCGTTCAACCTGTCGGTGTATTGTGGCGACATCGGCTCGCTTCGTGACAACGTGATTTCCTACACTTACGACAACGAACGCATAACGCCCTATTCCTACTCTGCTTATCTCGATGGTGCGGGCGTGCAGGTGGATTATTCGCTGTCGCACCAGTCGGGCATCTACCGTTTGCAGACCGCATGTGAGGGCGTACCCGCCTATCTGCTGCTCAACTCGGGCAACGGAAGCCTCACCGTCAAGGGCAACAGCGTGAGCGGGTGGCAGTGGTTGGACGCAAAGACCCGTGTCTATCTCTATGCCGAGTTGCAGCAGAAGCCCTCTCAGACATATGTCCTCGCCGGAGGCAAGGCCGTGCGGGGTACGAAGGCCGAAGGCAAGAGTGCCTGCGTGGTACTCGCCGTAAGTGGCGGCGACTTGCGCCTGCGCTACGGTGTGTCGTTCATCAGTACGGAGCAGGCGAGGAAAAACCTGCAGCGAGAGATAAAGACCTACGACGTCGAGACTGTGAAGGCCGAGGCCATCAAGGTGTGGAACGAGGCGCTGGGACGCATCGAGTTGACTGGCGGATGCGACCGCGACAAGACTATCTTCTACACTTCCATGTACCGTTACTATGAGCGTCAGATCTGCATGAGCGAGGACGGACTGTATTACAGCGCATCAGATGGCAAGGTTCATAAGGACAACGGCTCGCCATACTATACCGACGACTGGATCTGGGACACCTACCGCGCCGCACATCCGCTACGCGTGCTGCTCGAGGCCGAGAAAGAGCGCGACATAATCCGCTCGTTCGTCACCATGGCGCAGCAGACCGACAGCCTCTGGCTGCCCACGTTCCCCGAGAGCACGGGCGACTCGCGCCGCATGAACTCCAACCACACCGTGGCTGTGGTGGCCGACGCTCTGAGCAAGGGCATCACCGATTTCGATGTGAATACGGCATACCGCGCCGCCCGTAACGTAATATACAACAAGTCGCTCGCCCCGTGGTCGGCCAACACTCCCGCCGGATGGCTCAACGCATTCTACGTAAAGCACGGCTACATACCAGCCCTGCGCCACGGCGAGAAGGAGTATCTGCCCGAAGTCAATCCAAACGAGAAACGTCAGCCCATCGCCGTGACGCTCGGCACGTCATACGACGAGTGGTGCCTCTCGCGCATAGCGGCATATCTCGGCAAGACTTCTGACAGCAGGTATTATGAGAACCGTTCGCTAAACTACCGCAACGTTTTCAACCCCGAGACGCGTTTCTTCCACCCCAAGGACTCTGCGGGCGAGTTCATCAAGCCCTTCGACTATATCTTCGACGGCGGTATGGGCGCACGCGACTTCTACGGCGAGAACAACGGATGGGTTTACCGTTGGGATGTGCAGCACAGCATTGCTGACCTAATACGTCTGCACGGCGGCGCAGAGCAGTTCAACGCCGACCTCGACGAGATGTTCAACACGCCGCTGGGCCGCAGCAAGTTCGAGTTCTACGCCAAGCTGCCCGATCACACCGGCAACGTGGGCCAGTTCTCAATGGCTAACGAGCCGTCGCTCCACATACCTTATTTATATAACTACTCCGGCCGGCCGTGGATGGCGCAGAAGCGCATCCGCACGCTGTTGAAAGAGTGGTTCCGCAACGACCTCATGGGCGTGCCGGGCGACGAGGACGGCGGCGGTATGTCGGCCTTCGTGGTGTTCTCCATGATAGGCATCTATCCCGTGACTCCTGGTCTGCCCGTATATAACATCGGTAGCCCGATGTTCCCCTCGGCAAAGATACACCTCAGTAACGGCAAGACGTTCGAGATAGAGGCTCAGGGCGCATCAGACGTGAACAAGTACATACAGAGCGCTGCGCTTAACGGCAAGCCGTGGGACAAACCGTGGCTCACACACGACGATCTCGTGAAGGGCGGCAGGCTCGTGCTCGTCATGGGCGACAAGGCCAACCGCAAGTGGGGGGCGCGTCCCGAGGATGCGCCGCCGTCAGGGGTAAAGTGAGTTCAGGCTTGTATCTGCAATTTATAGAATAAACTTTTTTGCGAAGATTTTCTCTGAAAGAGGAGACCTCTTTCGGAATAATCTTCGCGATTTTTATGTGAATGTTGTCACTGTAATAAGATGGAATTGGTCAATAAAAGAGTTTTGCGGAAATATGCGCTGCTTCCGGCAAAACTATTTACGCAAAACAAATAACTGCTTTATAGACTGCGTAAAAGCAAGTTAAAAACGTTAAATCTTCATCGTCCACACCTCTTCATATAAGTTCCAATACACTTTTCTACCGTATAAAATGCAAACAACCGACATTCAATTATTTCTAAATACTCGGATTGTTTTCATGGCGTGAAATAGGAATTACATGTGGCCATTAAATAGCACAGAATTTCAAAGACACTCAAATATCGGAAATACGTAAACTCAAACTGTTTGTTTACGCATTGTTTACGCAAGAGCATAAAAAAAGCAGCTAACTTGACGTTAACTGCTTCATTTTCAATGTGGACCAGCCAGGGCTTGAACCTGGGACCTCCAGATTATGAGTCTGTTGCTCTAACCAACTGAGCTACAAGTCCGTGAATTTTGCAATTCGGCTGCAAAGGTAATAGTTTTTTGCTAAATAACCAAATATTTTGAGCATTTTTTTCGATTAATCAGAAAAATGCCGTATCTTTGCACCATCATCTTATAGCACACGAAGTGCTTCATGACAAATGGCAAAAGAAATAAATAGTAATTCAGGTCTTTCCGACGAGCAAGTTGGACAAAGTAGAAAGAGGTGTGGACTCAATGTTCTCACACCTCCTCGTCGTATCTCATTATGGAAACTCTATTTGGATAAGTATCGTGATCCTATTATCCAAATCCTTCTTGTAGCAGCCTTGATCTCTCTGGTTCTGGCCTTCATAGAGCACAACTTTATGGAGACGATAGGCATCTTTGTGGCTGTATTCCTGGCTACAACGGTGGGCTTCTATTTCGAGCGGGATGCTGCCAAGAAGTTTCATATCCTTACAGCCTTGAGCGAGGAACAGCCTGTAAAGGTGCGCCGAAACGGGAGGGTGATAGAGATTCCCCGCCGCGATGTGGTGGTAGATGATATAGTGTTGATAGAGGTGGGCGACGAGGTGCCAGCCGATGGCGTCCTGCTCTCTTGTGCAGATTTGCAGATCAACGAGTCATCGCTTACCGGTGAGCCTATGACAGAGAAATCGCTCGATGAAGGTGGCGACGGAGCTTATGCCCGCAATGTGGTTTTGCGTTCTACCATGGTGATGAATGGACGTGGAGAATTCAGGGTGACGGCAGTAGGCGATGCAACTGAAATAGGCAAGGTGGCGGCCAAGTCGACCGAGCAGACGGCGGTGAAGACTCCTCTCTATGTGCAGTTGGACAAGTTGGCTACTATGATTTCCAAGGTGGGCTCAATCGTTTCGGTAGCCGCTTTTGTACTGTTTCTCGGTCACGACATCCTGACCAATCCTGTATGGGGAGGCAAGGATTATCTTTATATGGCCGACCTTGTGTTGGAGTATTTCATGATGGCTGTCACACTGATAGTGATGGCTGTGCCCGAAGGTTTGCCTATGGCAGTCACACTCTCTTTGGCTCTCAATATGCGAAGAATGCTCAAGTCGAACAATCTTGTGCGCAAGCTTCATGCCTGTGAGACGATGGGAGCAGTCACCGTGATTTGTACCGACAAAACAGGTACGCTGACGCAGAACCAGATGCAGGTGGACACCCTATTGCTGAAACATGGAAGCGAGCAGTTGCTCCACTTAGCGATAGCCGTCAACACCACAGCCGAACTGGATAACGACCGAGGTATAGGCAATCCTACCGAGTCGGCTTTGCTGCTATGGCTCAAAGCAAAGGGGCACGACTATGCCGAGTTGCGCAAACAGTGCACCGTGGTGAGCCAGCAACCATTCTCGACCGAGCGAAAGTATATGTCCACCCGTGTTCTTGCAGAAGGCACACAGTATCTCTTTGTGAAGGGAGCTCCCGAGATCGTGCTGGCAAAGTGCGACTTGAATGATAAGGAGAAGCAGAAAGCACAGGAAGAGCTTGCTGACTTCCAGCGCAAGGCGATGCGTACATTAGCCTTTGCCTATCAGAAGGCAGAAGACGAGAAGATGACTTTGCAGGCCATCGTTGCCATTACCGATCCTCTGCGCAAGGAGGTTCCCGCAGCAGTGCAGGAGTGCAGAAAGGCAGGTATAGAAGTCAAGATGGTGACGGGCGACACGGCAGCTACGGCTTTCGAGATAGGCAAGCAGATAGGCATCTTCGAGGAAGACAATACAAGCATAGGGGCCGATGGCGAGATGACTCCGCTTGAGGAACAGATGATAACGGGCGAACAGTGGGAGGGTCTCTCGGATGAAGAAGCCTATAAGCGCGCACAGAATATCCGTGTGATGAGCCGTGCCCGTCCTACTGACAAACAGCGATTGGTGGCCATGCTCCAGAAACATGGCGAGGTGGTGGCGGTAACAGGTGACGGAACCAATGATGCCCCGGCGCTCCACTATGCTCATGTTGGGCTTTCGTTAGGTTCGGGCACATCGGTAGCCAAGGAAGCCTCGGATATGACCTTGCTCGACGATTCGTTCAAGTCGATTGCCAATGCCGTGATGTGGGGACGCTCGCTTTACCGCAACCTTCAGCGTTTCCTCTTTTTCCAGTTGGTGGTCAATGTGGCTGCTTTGCTCCTGGTGCTTGGCGGTTCGATCATAGGCACCGAAATGCCGCTTACCGTTACCCAGATATTGTGGGTCAACCTGATAATGGACACCTTTGCAGCCTTGGCTTTAGCCTCTTTGCCTCCTTCGCACGAGGTGATGAAGGAAAAGCCCCGCAAGGCTTCCGACTTTATCATTTCCCGCAGCATGGGTGCAGGAATCCTTTTCTGTGGCATCAGTTTCTTTGTCGTGATGTTTGCTTTCCTGGTATATTGTGAGCGTCGCGGCAGGGGAGGAGTCGATACGCACGAACTGACATGGTTCTTCACCACGTTTGTGATGCTGCAGTTCTGGAACCTCTTCAATGCCAAAGCTTTGGGCAGCAACAGGTCTGCATTCCGTCACTTCCTCCAGGATAAGGGCATGCAGTTGGTGCTTCTGCTGGTCTTGGCAGGTCAGTGGCTCATCGTTACTTTCGGTGGTGAAATGTTCCGCACCCAGCCTCTCTCGCTTAAAGAGTGGGCAATCATTATTGGCTCAACCTCGCTCGTTCTTTGGGCAGGCGAACTGTATCGTGCTGTGAGGCGAGCTATGTGTCATCAGGAGGAATAAAGACAGGAAAACAAGATGAAAACAGTATATTATACTATTCAGGACGGATGTAGGCTGAAAGACGGTACTGCCATCAAGTCTTTGAAGCCCTGTGTGGCCACTATCGGCTTTTTCGACGGAGTGCACAGAGGACACCAGTATCTCATACGTCAGCTGGTGGAGAAAGCCCACAGCCAGGGACTTGAGGCAACGGTCATCACCTTCGACGAGCATCCGCGCAAGGTGTTGCAGAGCGACTATCAGCCAGAGTCGTTGAGTAAACTCGACTCTAAGTTGCTTCTCCTCTCCCGCACCGATATAGACAATGTGGTGGTGCTGCATTTCGATAAAGAGATGGCATCGCTTTCTGCCAAGGAGTTTATGAGCAAGGTGCTGTGCAATCAGTTGAGCGTGAAATCACTCTTTATCGGTTACGACCATCGCTTCGGTCGCAACCGTGAGGAAACCTTCGATGATTATGTGCGCTATGGACGTGAGATGAACATGGAGGTAGTTCGCAATGACGCATTCCAGCTCGACGGCATCAATGTGTCCTCTTCGGTCATCCGTTCCTTTCTGCGCGAAGGCGAGGTGGAACTTGCCAATATGTGCTTGGGCTATCCTTATACCATCGTAGGCAAGGTGGTGAATGGCTTTCATGAGGGTCGCAAATTAGGCTTCCCTACTGCCAACATAGACATCTCCCATTTGTGTCAAATGATTCCTGCCGCCGGTGTCTATGCCGTCAAGGTAAGGCTGGAACAGGGGATGGAAATGAAGTGGGGCATGATGAATATAGGCACGCGTCCTACCTTCGGCGGAAAGCGCACAACAATCGAGACACATATCTTCCATTTTGATGGCGACATTTATGGTCAGTTGCTGTTGGTGAGCTTTGTGCACCGCATCAGGGGCGAGCGTAAGTTCGAGTCGCCTGAGGAACTTGCAGAGCAACTCCGTGAAGACGAGGAAACCGTTGTGGCGCTGTTGCAGAAAGATAAAGAGAACGAATAGAAACAAATTTAAATAAACAGATACAAACGATGAAAGTGGTAAAGAAAGGTGTTATGGATATTCTGCTGTATGGCATTGTGTTTGTCGTAGTACAGCTTATAGTTTCATTCTTGGGAATGCTTGTCTGGTCATTTGTTCAGCACGAGGAACTGGCAGATGTGCGAACAGCCATGCTTTCGGGGCACAATCCCGTGCTGCTTGCCCTTACCTCGGTGTTCAGCAGTGTGATTACCCTGGTCGTTTTTCTGAAGACCAAGTGGACTCCCATCTCTCGCAACTATCTGTTGTCCAAACCTTGGCTCACTCTTCTTTGGGTAGCTTTGTTTGCTTTGGGTGCCATGATTCCACTTGAGTTTGTGTATGAGCAAATCGGACTGGAAATGGACGAGACCACAGGCCGCATATTCGAAGGGCTGCTCAAAGAGCCCTGGGGGTATGTGGCTGTAGGCATCCTGGCACCATTGACCGAGGAGGTTGTCTTCCGTGGCGCCATCCTCCGTACCTTGCTGGGTATGATGAGCAAGCGCAACCATTGGGTTGCCATCATGATTTCGGCTGCCGTTTTTGGTGCTGTGCATGGCAATGCAGCCCAGTTTGTCAATGCCCTGCTCATGGGTCTTCTTTTAGGATGGATGTACTATCGCACCCGTAGCCTTGTGCCAGGCATCCTGCTGCATTGGGTCAACAACACGATGGCTTATATCCTGACCAACCTTCTTCCTCAGAGCGACGGCAAGCTTATCGACCTCTTCCATGGTGATGAGAAGACGGTATATTATGCCGTAGGCTTTTCCTTGTGCATTCTCATACCGAGTTTCCTGCAGTTGGTTGCAAGATTTAGAAAAGCGTAATAATAAGATGATTGTCTTAGAACAAAGCATTGTTGGCAAGAAGTGCCAGGAGGCCTGTGAGGATGGACTGGTCGTGACCGATGATTTCATCGCCGTGATAGACGGCAGTACGAGCAAGACCCCAAAGCATCTCAATCCGGAGATGAAGAACGGACGTTATGCCATGATGCTCATCTCTGAATATATCAGACAAGAATTGAAGGCGGATGCCTTGGCAGATGATTTCTGCCAAGGCATCACGCATTATATATGCGATAAAGTGTATAAGCCTTTGGGGGTGGTTGAGCGATTGTTGCAGCATCCCGAGGAACGCCTTACGGCTTCTGCCGTTATTTACAGCAGGGCAAGGCAAGAGGTGTGGATGGTGGGCGATTGTCAGGCTCTCATCGGCGGAAAACTCTATGAGAACGGTAAACCCTACGAGCAAGAGATTGCAGAGAGGCGAGTTGCCTTGATAAAGGAAGGAATGCTTCCTGCTGAGGCTCGCAGGCAAATAGAGCCTTTGCTCGTCGAGGCGATGCTTTCGGGACAAAACAAGACTTATACTGTTATTGATGGATTCCCCATCTATCGGGAGGGGGTAAAGGTTGTGCCTGTATTTTCTTCTGAGATTATTCCTGCTTCTTCTGAGGTGGTATCTGCATCTTCCGAGACTGTTTCTGCCTCTTCCGAGATTGTATTGGCGAGCGATGGCTATCCTTTCCTCAAGCCTACTCTGGCTGAGAGTGAGGAAGCCTTGGCTAATCAAATCGCCAACGATCCTCAAAACATCAGCTGTTTCATCGCAACCAAAGGTCTTGTGGAAGGCAACAAGAGTTTTGACGACAGAACCTATATCCGCTTCCTGCCATAGGCTGTTGGGACGATAAGGCCAGATAAACGTATATAAATAACACGGGCTGCCAGGAGTCCTGGCAGCCCTACTATTACGTTAGTATGTTATGAAAAATTTGAGAGAAATGAAACTTCACAGTTTCAGAGTTGTTTTACTAAACATGATTTTATAGAGAAAGCATAGAAATTTATCATTTCAGTATGTTGGAAGCCGGGTCGGCAGCCACTTGGTTGATATTGGATTGCTGCATGGAGTCGACCGATACCGAGTCGGCAATGGCAGCTACTGATACACCGTGAACCGATTGTCCGTTTCCTGTATTTCCTACGTATTCGGCATCTTTCTGGAAAGGTACTTGGGCGGCATTGCCCAGAGTAAGGAAGATAGCCACCATGGCCGCAGCCTTGAACAGAGGTTTCAGTCGCTCTGTCAGCGATATTACCTTTGCCTTTTCTGTCTTCTGGCTTTCCTCGCCTTCTATGATGTCCATCATCTTTTGGTCAAAGTCATCGCCCAGAGCCTCGTTCTTGCTTTCGCCAAGCTCGTAGGTAAAGAGAGCCTTATAGGACTCCAGCTCGGAAGGAATATCTTCCTGACTGAAGAATGTGCGGAGGATGTCTTCCTCTTCGAGGGAGGTCTCGCAATTCCAGTAGCGCTCTAAAAGCTGTTTGATGTACTTATAGTCCATATTTGTCGAATTGTTGAAATCGTTGTTTTATTGTTTGACGAGCCCTGAAGATATTGATCTTTACCTGTTCTTCGGTGATGCCGAGAATCTGGGCAATGTCTTTGTAGGCTTTTCCCTCAATATCGCGTAGCTGTATGCAACTGCGTTGCTTTTCGGGAAGTTCGTCTATCATCCTCTTTACGATGTCCAGTTTGTCTTTCTGAATCATTCGTTCCGAAGGATTCGAGGTGGCGTCCAGCCTTTCTGTCTTCTCATCTTCGAGCGATCCGTTCTGATTCTCCATCTTCTTGATGCGGTCGAGCGAGAGATTTCTTGCGACAGTGAGGCTGTAGGCTTCGATGGAGTCTAACTGTTGCCATCTGTCGCGCGAGTTCCAGACTTTTATCAGTGTGTCTTGCACGATGTCTTCGGCTTCCTCTCTGTTGAGAGTAATGCGCAGAGCCAGTCTGAAGAGCTTGTCCTTCAGTGGCAAAACATCGTTTCGGAAACTGATTTCTTTCATCCTCTCTAATTGTAATGACGATTTGCTTGCAAGAAAGTTACAGGCAAATGCTGAAAATATTCATATTTAACAATCTCTAACAATTTGGAGCGAAGAGAGAGGTGCTTATGATGTGGCGTTCTTCACTCTTCCCTCTTTATATTTTTCCTCTTCGTTCTTCACTTGATGACGGTTCCCTGTTTGCCGTCTATGGCTGTTGCCAGGGTGATAATCACCTCCTTCACGCCTGCGTCTACGGCAGCAAGGGCATTCTCTATCTTTGGAATCATACCTCCGCCGATGGTTCCGTCAGCCTGGTATTTCTCGAAGTCGGCTCGTGTGATGACAGGAATCACGCTGTTGTCGTCATCGGGATTGGAAAGTACGCCCTTCTTCTCGAAACTGTATATCAGTGTCACATCGTAGTAGGGAGCCAAAGCCTTGGCTGTTTCGCTTGCTATGGTGTCGGCGTTAGTATTCAGAATATTGCCATTGCCGTCGTGAGTCAATGGAGCCATGACGGGTGTAATGCCTTCCTGAATAAGGGTTTGCAGCATCTTGCCATTGGCACGCTCCACGTCGCCTACATATCCGAAGTCTACTCCGTCCTTGACAGGACGCTTGTGGCTGTGTATCACATCCATGTCGGCACCTGTCAGTCCGAGTGCGTTTACGCCCTTGGCTTGCAACTTGGCAACAAGGTTCTTGTTGACCAAGCCTCCATATACCATGGTTACCACCTCCAGCATCTGTGCGTCGGTGATGCGTCTGCCATTCACCATTTTGCTCTCTATACCCAAGGCTGCTGCTACTTTGGTAGCGCGTCTGCCTCCGCCGTGTACCAGTACTTTCTTTCCTGGTATGGCGGCAAAATCTGTAAGGAGTTGTGCCAGTTGCTCGTTGTCCTCAACGACGGCGCCGCCCACCTTTACGATTGTTACTTTCTCCATATCTGTCTATATTTTGATAATGACAGTACAAAGATACAACTATTTTGCTAAATACCGATACTTATAGTCGGCTCTTTTGTTTCTTTAACTCTACTATGTGCCTTTATCTCTGCGAAAAATTGTATTTTTGCACGATTGCTAAAGCAAATGAATAGTAATAGATTACTGAACTTTCGCATATCAGGAAGTTAAAGGAGTTAAGGAGTTAAGGAGTTAAGACGTATGTCTTGCTGCTTAAAAAACTACGCCAAAAAGACTGTTGTCTTAACTCCTCAGCGACCGTAGGGAGCGATAACTCCTTTAACTCCTTTAACTTCTGAACTTGCGAAACTTGAATAGATTATAAATAACAGATATGAAAAAAGTATTTGTAAGCGGATGTTATGACCTCCTTCACAGCGGACATGTGGAGTTCTTCCGTCAGGCTTCGCAGTATGGTGAGTTGTATGTCGGCATAGGTTCCGATTCCACTATCTTGGAGTATAAGCATCATAAAACCTTCTATCCGGAACAGGAACGCCTGTTCATGGTAAAGTCTATCCGATACGTGAAAGATGCTTTCATCAATGCCGGTTCGGGCATCATGGACTTTGTGCCGACGGTGGAGTTCCTGCATCCCGATGTGTTTGTAGTGAATGAAGATGGAAGCAGCGACACCAAGCGAAAGTTCTGTGAGGAGCATGGTATAGAGTATGTAGTGCTGGAGCGTACTCCTGCCGAGGGACTGACAGCCCGTTCGAGTACAGATATCAAGAACGGAACCTGTGCCTTGCCAACCCGTCTTGATCTGGCTGGTACATGGATTGATCAGCCTTACGTGAGCTGTTATGCTCCAGGTTGGGCCATTACCATGTCGTTGGTTCCTACCTTTGAGGTGCGCGAGCGCTGTGGACTTTCCACCTCCACCCGAAACATGATCAAGAAGATATGGCCAGTGAAGTTGCCCGATATGGATCCTGAAATCTTGTCGAAGTTGGTTTTCTGTTTCGAGAACGATCCTGAGCGCAATGATGGCATCGTAAGTGGAGCACAGGATGCCATCGGAATCTGTATTCCTGGTTTGTGTCGTCATTACTACAACAACCGTTTCTGGCCCGAGAAGTTTGAGCGTTGCGATGATGAGGCGATACTTTCCTGGCTGGAGGAACATCTCTGCATGATAGCGATGGAGCCCCGTCGACCTGGCTGCTCTGTGGTCGAGGGTAAGGACATCACCGAGGTGAAGGTAAAGGCTTTGGCTCAGGCTGCCGATGACTGCTGGCAAGCCATTATGGCTAAGGATTATGAGGCTTTCGCCCGTGCCTACCAGGCTTCGTTTGATGCTCAGGTAAGTATGTTCCCTGCCATGATTCAGGGTTGTGTCCAAGGTTATATTGACAAGTATTCAGCTCTGCCCGATGTGAAGGCATGGAAGATGCCTGGAGCAGGTGGCGGTGGATATCTGGCCTTGGTGGTAGACGATGTGAAGAAATTTGCCGAAGCTCATCCTGAGGCCATCACACTAACGATAAGAAGAAAGTAATGTGACGATGAAAAAGATTGTTCCCGGGCAGTATCTGCTGCCTTTCGTGCTCATAGCATCGCTGTTTTTCTTTTGGGGCTTTGCTCATAGCATCCTTGATATTCTGAACAAGCACTATCAGGATGCCCTCGTCATATCCAAGACTCGCTCTGCCCTGGTGCAGGCGATGGTGTATGGAGGTTATTTTATCATGGCCATACCTGCCGGTACCATTATCCGCAAGTGGGGCTATAAGGCAGGAGTGCTTACAGGACTGGTGCTTTATGGCATTGGTGCCTTGCTATTCATTCCGGGCGAGATGATTATGTCGTTCAACTTTTTCCTGGTCTGCCTGTTTGTGATAGGCTGCGGACTTACCTGTCTGGAAACCGCATCCAATCCTTATATTGCTGTCCTTGGTGATGAGGAAACCTCAGCCTCAAGGCTCAACCTGGCTCAGTCGCTCAATGGACTGGGCTGGATAGTCGGTCCTTTGGTAGGAGGACTTCTTGTCTTCCGTGGAGCTGATGGCAACAGTGGCTCGGTGGCTTTGCCTTACACCATTATAGGCATTGCTGTGCTGCTTATTGCTATTGTGATAGGTCGTGTGAAGCTGCCTGAGATAAAAGAGGAGAAACAGATTGCCGAGGCTGCTTCTGGTGTATCGTTGTGGCATTCCCGTACCTTTGTCTTCGGTTTAACAGCCATTTTCTTCTATGTGGCTGCCCAGACGGGTATCAACAGTTTCTTTATCAATTATGTCACCGAGAGTATTCCTTCTGTTTCGGCTCGAGATGCAGCCTTGATGCTGTCGTTTGGCGGTATGGGCTTCTTCTTTGTTGGTCGATTGTTGGGCAGTTGGGGCATGAACTATGTCAAGGCAGGCATCTTGCTGTTGATCTGTGCCTTGGGCGCTTCAGTCTGTATGCTGGTGGTTATCTTAGGTGCTGGTATGCTGGCTGTAGTGGCTTTGGTGTTGACCTATCTTTGCGAGTCCATCATGTTTCCCACTATCTTTGCCTTAGCATTGCGAGGGCTTGACGCCGGCAGTACGAAGCGTGGCTCTTCTTATCTCATCATGGGAATCGTGGGTGGAGCTATTGCTCCTGTACTGATGGGTGCTCTTGGCGAAACCGACATGGCTGTTGGCTTCATAGTACCTTTGGTTTGCTTTGTCGTTATAGCAGCCTTTGCTGTTCATGTGACAAAGGCAAAGAAACTGGCGTAGTGTAAGTAAGTCAGTGTATTGAAATAAAAAAAAGAACCGTACTGTTGTGTCCATTAACACTAAGTACGGTTCTTTCTATAATAAAGGTATTACTCCTGCTTGTCGTTATTTCGTGCTGCAGTTGCCTTTGATTGCCTCAGCTTTCTTGCTGCAACCTCCACAACCCTCTTTCTTTACTTCAGCTTTCTGGCTGCAGCAGCTTCCTGCTTTCTTCTCGCCGTCCTTCTTGCAGCAGCTGCCTTTAGTTGCATCGGCTTTCTTACTGCAACCTCCACAACCCTCTTTCTTTACTTCAGCTTTCTCGCTGCAGCAGTTTCCTTCTTTCTTTTCGCCGTCCTTCTTGCAGCAGCTGTCTTTTGTTGCATCAGCTTTTTTGCTGCATCCGCTGCAGCCTTTCTTCTTGGCTTCGCCTGTCACAACAGTTGCCTCATAACCAATCTTGGCAAAGCCCTTGGCGATGTTCTCTGGAGTAGTCTTGTCGGCATCATACTCGATAGTTACTTTCTGGTCGGGCACGCTGGTGGTAATCTGTTTGATTCCCTTCTCAAAGCGCAGGTTGCCCTTGATCTTGTTCTCGCAGTTCTCACAGTGCATCTGTGGAAGAGTGGTGAACACTACTGTCTTAATGTCTTTTGCAAACATGCTGATGGCAAATACCAGCATGGCAGTTACTGTCATAATCTTTTTCATAATTTTTCCTTTCTTTTATGATTAAAATCTTTAATTAATAATGAATATTTCTTGTTTTTACTTATCCCGAAGCGAGAACTCTGTCGGTAAAGCACCTTTTGATTAGAGTCTTCCGAAGTTTACACGGATGCCGATATAGCCCATAGCTCCATTGATAGGACCCCATACCATATTGGTGTCAAACTGGCTTCCCCAAGGGTTCATGGCATCTACTACAGGGTGCTTTTGCTTGAATCCTGTCAGGTTTTCGCCTCCTAAATAGATGGAGAAGTGGCGGAACCAACGGGTGATTTGTGCACTGAGCAAGGTGTAAGCCTTGAAGTTCTGATCCCATGAAGGCTCGCCGTTGGCAAGGGTATAGGCTTGTGGCATTCTTCCTCCACCATTGAGCTGCAAGGTGGCATCAAACTGCCAAAGACCGAGCGGAGTCTTGTAGGAGGCAGAAACCAGACCTTTGTACTTGCTGAGCAAAGGCTTGTCCATACGTATGCCGTCGTAGGTTTCCTTGACATAGTTGCGGCGATAGGCTGCTGTAAGGGTCATGCCTTTGAAGATGGGGTAGGTGGCGTCTATCTGGAACACGTGTGAATAGCTCTTGCCATCCAGATTGGAGATGCTTACTTCGTGTACATTGCTGTCAAAGTTGATGACAGCCTGGTTCTGGAAATTGGTGTAATAATACTCAGCATTGAGCTTGAGTGTCTGACCAAACAGCGGTATGTTCATCTGACTGCTGATGCCATAGTTCCAAGCTTCCTCCTGTTTCAGGTTGTCGTCGATGACGAGTCTTCTGCTGCTTGCCAGGAGATAGTTGTTTTCGGCAAGAGCATGTACTGAGCGATAGCCTTTGCCAGCAGAAAGGCGGAAGCCTATGATGTCGTTGGCCTGCCATTTCACATGGAAACGTGGTGTGACAAAGTTGCCGTACAGACTGCTGTGGTCGGCACGGATTCCTGCCATCACGATGAGCTTGTTGTTGAGATTATAGGTGTATTGAGCATAGATGCCCGGTACGGTTTCCTTCTCATTGTCGCGTATCTTGGCTTGAGTCTGGTCGTCGGTGAGACGGTATTGCTGACCCAAGTAGTCGTGGTTGAGGCTCACACCTGTTGAGAGGTTGTGCTGCTTATTGAAGTTGTGTTCAAACATGAGTGAGGCATACAGGTTTTTCTCATTCACGTAGTAGGTTTTATGTCCATAGAGGGCATCTTCCTGGTGCATGGATCCTGTAGTCATGAGGGCAATATTGGTGCCGTGCTCCTTATTGAGAATGAATGCGTGTTTCATGTAAGCCTCATATCGGTTGGTCTTGATGTCTATGCCATAGAGTTCCTTGCCCTCCATGGCTTTTTTCATGTCGTCGTCCATCTCCTTAAGGGTCTGTCCTCCGCGACGATGTTCGCTGATGAGCGAGATGCCGGCACGCAGCATGTAGTGTTCCGACTTGAATATCCATCGGTTCTGCAAGTTGTATTGCAGAATGTTGGGCATATCCTTGAAGCCATCCATGTTCATATCGTTGGCTCCCCATCTGTTCTCATAGTGTGTAAGCAACTCGGTAGTGAGCTTGCTGTTGAGATGTACGTTGGCAGAGGCGTTGGCTTCCAGTTTTCCGTCGGTGTCGCCATAGAGGTTGGCCTCCACGCCAGGCTCGGCATCTGCCTTGAGATATTCCACGTTGATCTGTCCTGTGATGCTTTCATATCCGGCTTTTACCGATGAGGCTCCCTTGCTTACCTGTATGCTCTGCATCCAGGGACCAGGCACGTAGCCCAAAGAGAATGGGGCTGCTGCGCCACGGAAGTTGGGCAGGTTTTCTGTCATCATCTGCACGTATGTTCCTGCAAGTCCGAGCAGCTTGATTTGTCTTGCTCCTGTTGCCGCATCGCTATAGTTGACATCTACAGAAGGATTGGTGGTGAAGCTCTCGCCCAGGTTGCAGCAGGCTGCCTTGAAGAGTTCGTCTTTGTTGATGATAGAACCATTGATGGCTCCACCCAGTCGACTTACGCCAGCCTTGCGGCTCACCACGGTTACTTCCTTAATCTCCTGGTCGGCTATTGTGTCTTTCTTTTCGTTGGGTTGCACTTCGCTCTGGGCAAAGTTTGCCAATGGCATCATGAGGGCGATGCCAAGTAAAGTATGCTTTGTGTTCATTGTTATCTTATTTTTCGTTGTCCTTTTTCATCTTTTTATCTTATTCCCGATGAGGTTTATGCGCATAATAGGGCTAACCTTCATCATGTTGACAAGATGGAGGTTCAAATGGTCAGGACTTCAATAAGATAGAGATACAGTTTCGGTGGCGGACTGTATCCGGTTCGGGGAATGATGTCGCTCAGTGTTCTTGTTGCCATGAAAGACAAATAAGGCATTTGCCACTCATGAATAATCGCCATCAAAGGCTGGAAGGCATGAAAGTCGAAAGCTGTTGGCTGTACTTGTGTTGTTGGCGACAGCTGTACGCTTGTTACCTTCATGCATCCTTTGGTGGTGTCGGAATTACCGCCGTTCTGTGCTGTATGCGACAGTATCACGGTTGTCTTGCCGGAACATGAGCAATGAAGAAATGTGACCCCGCTTCCCATGATAATGAGTACCACGGCAAGAAAGAATGTAAACGATATGTGTAACAGTTTCTTCATTTTCGGTTGCAAAAATAACACGGTTTTTATTAAATATGCAAGTTTTTGCTTGCTTTTTAATATTATTTAGGCAGAAACGTTATCTTTAGTAACTGTTCGGCACTCCTATAGCCATGAGTAGTTATTTTAGCACTACGCATTTGTTTTCTGTTACTTATGAATTTGTTCTGTCTCTTGTGGAAAAATCTCCGTTCATGCTTTTGAAATGTCTGTTCAAAGGCTCTGAACGCGCATTCAAAGGCTCTGAACGGACATTCAAAGTCTCTGAACGGACATTCAAAGGCTTTGAACGGACATCCAAAGGCTATGAATAGAACTTTTATTTGTGGTTTAATGATTTTAGTTGCCCACTCTAAGTGTTATTGATAATATGAGTTGACTCAGTTATTACTTATTTATAATTCACGTTGACTTACTTATTTTTAGTCATACTTATAGTTGACTACTTATGTATATAGCCACAAATGAAGTTGCCCTTCGTATCTCTGCAAAGAAACATGTTGGTGGCTTAAACCATCACGTTATAATAGTCAGCGATGATAGTCTGTTATGCCTATTATGGGTCGTCTATTATGACCAACGTTTGTCGTCTATTATGACCAGCTTGAGGCTTCTATTGTGACCAATGTTGGTTGCCTATATGGCTTCTGTTCACTTTCTAAGAAAAGAAAGAGGGCATATCAATAGCCTATTAAGACTTTGATATGCCCTCTGTATGAGGAATCTTGATTATCTGTTTACTGCAGGTAAGTATATCCGAAGAGTCCGTTGCGATAGGTTGCAAGGAATTCCTTACCCTCTTCGAGTGAAATCTTACCTTCTTTCACACTTTTGGTAACCCACTGCTCCAACTGGCGGACGAGTTTCTTGGGGTTGTACTGCACGTAGTCGAGAACCTCTTCCACAGTCTCACCGTCGAAGATCTGATCGATGTTGTACTTGCCGTCCTTTACTGATATATGCGCCGCATTGGTGTCACCGAACAGGTTGTGCATGTCGCCCAATATTTCCTGGTAGGCTCCTACGAGGAAGACACCGAGGTAATAAGGCTCGTTGTTCTTGAGTGCGTGCAGCGGAAGTACATTACCAATATGGCCATCGGTCACAAAGTTGGCTACTTTTCCATCGCTGTCGCAGGTGATGTCCTGTAAGGTGGCTTTTCTTACTGGGCGCTCGTTGAGTCGCTGTATAGGCATGATAGGGAAGAGTTGGTCGATTGCCCAACTGTCTGGCAGACTTTGGAAGAGCGAGAAGTTGCAGAAATACTTGTCGGCAAGCAGTTTGTCGAGTCCTCGCAGTTCTTCAGGGATGTGTTTCATGTGCTTTGCCAGATTGTTAATCTCATGGCATACACTCCAGTACATGGCTTCTATCTCGGCTCTTGTCTTGAGGTCGACGATGCCATGCGAGAAGAGTTCCAAAGCCTCGTCGCGTATTTGCTCAGCGTCGTGCCAGTCTTCGAGCATATTGCGTGGGTTCAGGTTGTCCCAGATATCATACAGGTCTTTTACCAACTGGTGGTCTTCTTCCTTGGCCTCAAACTCCTCGGGCATCTCTGGCAGCGAGGCTGTCTCGAGTACATCGATGACGAGTACTGAATGATGAGCCGAAAGGGAACGGCCACTTTCGGTGATAAGATTAGGGTGTGCGATATTGTTCTTGTTGGCAGCGTCGACAAACGTATATACGCAGTCGTTCACATACTCCTGGATGGAATAGTTGACGGAGCTTTCGCTGCTTGAAGAACGTGTTCCGTCGTAGTCGACTCCCAATCCGCCTCCGCAGTCAACAAAGTCGACATTATACCCCATCTTGTGCAGGTTGATATAGAACTGTGCAGCCTCGCGCAAGGCTGTTTGTATGCGTCGTATTTTGGTAATCTGGCTTCCGATGTGGAAGTGTATGAGCCGCAGGCAGTCGTGCAGCCCCATCTCGTCGATCTTGTTGAGTGCTGTGAGCAACTCAGCGCTTGTCAGACCAAACTTGGATGCATCGCCGCCACTGTCAGCCCACTTGCCAGAGCCTGATGAGGCCAACTTGATACGTATTCCGATATTGGGTCTTACGTTGAGTTTTTTGGCAGTCTTGGCAATGATATCGAGCTCGTTGAGTTTTTCTACTACGATGAAGATACGCTTGCCCATCTTCTGTGCGAGGAGAGCCAGTTCGATATAGCTTTCGTCCTTGTATCCGTTGCAGATGATGAGCGAGTCGCTCTGGCACTGTACGGCAATGACAGCGTGGAGTTCTGGCTTAGAGCCAGCCTCAAGACCGAGATTGAACTTTTTGCCATGCGATATGATTTCCTCTACGACCGGCTGCATCTGGTTGACCTTGATAGGATAGATGACAAAGTTTTCGCCTTTGTATCCATATTCCTCCTTGGCTTTTTGGAAGCAACTGGCAGTCTTTTCGATACGATTGTCGAGAATGTCGGGGAATCGGAGCAGCACGGGAGCCGTGATGTCTCGCAGGGCTAACTCGTCCATGACGTCGCGTAGGTCTATCTGCGTGTTGTCTTTGCATGGAGTTACATAGACATCTCCTTTTTCGTTGATGCCAAAGTAAGAAGTGCCCCAACCTTTGATGTTGTAGAGTTCATTCGAGTCTTCAATAGTCCATTTCTTCATTTCTTTTCTTCTGGAATGAATGTAGTTTTGTTGTGATGTGTTATATTTTAATTGGGTTGTTTCAGTTTGTAGCCTCGTTGTACCCTTCGGCTTGAAGCCTGATTCCGAGGTTCTTTATATACCCAACTGCAGGCGCAGTTTTTTCACCGTATTCTGTATCTTGTCGTAATCGTCGATTACATCGATGTCGAAGATGTGTTGTGCCTTCAGATAGAAGGGCTCTCGCTGTTTGAGTTGTTCCTTGATGAAGGTTTCCACCTCCTCGGGGGTCTTGTTTAACAGCAGTGGTCGCACGCCCTTGCCCATCTGCAGATGGGCGTGGAGAGTCTCGGGAGTAGCCTTCAGATAGACGGTGGTTCCCAACTGGTTCATATAGTCCATGTTGTCAAAAAAGCAGGGTGTCCCGCCCCCGCAACTTACAACAACGTTCTCGAACTCGGCTACTTCGTGCAGCATGTTGTGCTCAATGATACGGAATCCCTCTTCGCCTTTCTCGTCGAAGATTTCCTTGACGGTCTTGTGCATGCGAGTCTCGATATACCAGTCGAGGTCGTAGAACATGACACCCAACTCCTTGGCAAGGGCTTTGCCGACTGTTGTCTTGCCGGCGCCCATATATCCGATGATGATAATCGACTTCATAGGCTTACTTACGACGGCTTGCTTTAGGCTCTGGAGCCTCTTTGATGATGTTCATACACTCTTCATATGAGAGTTCCTCTACATGAGTTTGCTTGTTCTTGGGAATGCGGTAGTTCTTTCCATCATAGGCAATGTAGGGACCGTAGCGGCCGTTCAGCAGCTCGAGCTTGGTATCTTCATCGAACACTTTGATGTGGCGTTTCTGCTCACTCTCTCGTTTCTCTCTTATCAACTCAATGGCTCTTTCGAGTGTAAGGTTCATTGGGTCTTCGTCCTTCGGTATGGAAACATACTTCTTATTGTGGAGAACGTAAGGGCCAAAGCGACCTGCACCGATGGTAACAGGTGTTCCCTCATATTCGCCTACCTCGCGGGGAAGCTTGAAGAGCTCGATAGCCTCGTTGAGTGTGATGGTCTCAATACTCTTGTCGGCAGGCAACTGTGCGAAGAGAGGCTTTTCCTTATCTTCGGCAGATCCAATCTGTGCCACTGGTCCGAAACGTCCTATCTTGACGAATACAGGGCGTCCGCTCTTTGGGTCGACTCCCAGTGAACGCTCGCCGGCTTTATGCTCACTGCGTGCATTTATCACCTTGTCCACTTCGGGTTCAAAGCTTTGGTCGAATTTCTTCATCCATTTATTCCACTCGGTATTGCCCTCTGCGATGTCATCAAACTTTTTCTCCACATTGGCAGTAAAGTTGTAGTCCATGATGTCGGGGAAGTTCTTCATCAGGAAGTCGTTGACCACGATGCCGATATCTGTAGGCAGCAGTTTGCCTTTCTCTGAGCCGGCCATTTCCTTCTTGAATTTCTGTGTCACCTTGATGCCCTTCAGTGTGCTGACTGTATATGAACGCTCTGTGCCACTCTTGTCACCTTTCTGCACATACTCACGTTGCTGAATGGTGCTGATGGTTGGTGCATAGGTAGAAGGACGGCCAATGCCGAGATCCTCGAGTTTCTTTACAAGACTCGCCTCTGTATATCTTGCAGGAGCCATAGAGAATCGCTCGGTGGCTGTTATCTCACGGCGCTGCAGCTTGTCGCCATGACGCATGGCTGGCAGGATGTGTGAAGACTCCTCGCCGTTTTCCTCCTCGTCGGTTGATTCGCGGTAAACTTTCAAGAAACCATCAAAGACCACTACCTCGCCGTTGGCGACAAACTTCTCTGTAGTGTTGTCTATATCGATATTGATGGTTGTCTTCTCTATCTGTGCGTCTGCCATCTGTGAGGCGACGGTGCGTTTCCATACAAGCTCGTAGAGTCGCTTCTCCTGATTGGTTCCGTCTATGGTAAGTGCGGTCATGTCTGTAGGGCGGATAGCCTCGTGTGCTTCCTGTGCGCCCTTCGAACTGGTGTGATAGTTGCGGGTCTGGCTGTATTTGTCACCATATACCTTCTTGATCTCGGCTGCACTGGCATCCTTACAGAAAGTAGACAGGTTGACGCTGTCGGTACGCATGTATGTGATACGTCCGCTTTCGTAGAGTCGCTGTGCTATCATCATGGTCTGGCTTACGGTGAAGCCCAGCTTGCGGGCAGCCTCTTGCTGCAGTGTAGAAGTAGTGAAAGGAGGCGCAGGAGTGCGCTTCAATGGCTTCTTGCTCACTGCGTCGACGGTAAATTGTGCGTCCATGCATTTCTCGAGGAAGGCATCAACTTCTTCCTGGGTTTTGAAGTGCTTGTCGAGCTCAGCCTTTACTTCGGTTGCGTTGCCGCTCTCATTGATGAGAGCAAAGATGGCATTCACACGGAAGTATGGCTCACTCTTGAATTTCTGTACCTCTCGCTCACGCTCTACGATGAGGCGTACTGCAACACTCTGCACACGACCGGCAGAAAGGGCAGGTTTCACCTTACGCCAAAGCACGGGTGAGAGTTTGAAACCTACGATACGGTCGAGTACACGACGTGCCTGCTGGGCATTGACTAAGTTCATGTCCAGATGGCGTGGGTGCTCTATGGCATCCAGTATGGCTGGTTTGGTAATCTCGTGGAAAACGATACGGTTTGTCTTCTCCTCATCCAGTCCGAGTACTTCGCAAAGGTGCCAGCTGATAGCTTCTCCCTCGCGGTCCTCATCGGAAGCCAGCCAAATCTTTTTGGCTTTCTTGGCTGCCGATTTCAATTCGGTAACGAGCTTTTTCTTCTCTTCTGGAATCTCGTAATCTGGTTCCATGGTCTGCTCGTTTATACTCAATTCCCTCTTTTTCAAGTCGCGTATATGACCGTAAGAGGACATAACCTTATAGTCTTTTCCTAAGTACTCTTCGATTTTCTTGGCCTTTGCAGGGCTCTCGACGATAACTAAATTTTCTTGCATAAGCTTATATACAATTTTTCTTTCGGTTGGCAAAAGTAAGTAAACTTTTTGCTTATACCTTATTATATGGGGATTTTTTTTGCTTTTTTAATGTTTTAGGCTCTAAAATCGGTCGAATGAGGGTAAAAGGCAGGTTTTTCTGCTTTTTGTCTTGTTGTAATAGTCAAGTCTTGTTTTGGAATAAAGGCATCAACAAAAAAGCCAGACATGTGGTGAAACATGAATGGCTGTTTGTGCTTTCAATTTTAGCTTTTTCTCTTCAGGACTTTTTTAGAAACCGGATGAGCCCCTGACGGATGGAACGCAGACCAAACTCCTCTATCCGTATCTCGTTCAGAGGAATCCACAGGTATTCTGCAGCGTCGTCTTTTGCCTCGACATGTGAGAGGTCTTTCACTTCTACTATATAAAACATATCGAGTGTGTGGATGGTGAGCCCTGAATAGAGATAAAGGTTGGGGATACTGAACTGGTAGGCTACGGATGTAGCCTCCAGTCCTGTCTCTTCCATTACTTCGCGCATAACCCCTTCTTCGCCCGTCTCCTCCATGTCTACGAATCCTCCAGGTAAGTCGAGAGTGCCCTTGGCTGGCTCGTTCTTGCGCCTTACCACTAATAGCTCGTCTTTCTCATTCATGATAAAGGCTACGGTGGCGCTGCTTGGATTGGCATAGTATGTAAATCCGCAACTTCCGCACTTCTTGCTTTTGAAGTTGTTGATTTCGAAGTGTGTTGAACCGCAGATAGGGCAGAATTTGAATTTGCTTAGAGGATGCTCCATGATGGGTTGTGTTTTATTTTTGTTTGATAGTTTACCAGTTGTCTGTGCGGAATGGGAATAGAGGCAGTCCACCTGCATTTGCCATGTTGCCGAGCTGGAAGTTCTTGAAACAATAGCGCAGGGCAACAGGTTTCTTTACCTCAGGGCTTACCACGGTGATACATTCATTCCACGTGTCGTTGCCTGGCTGCCAGAAATGGCGGGCTGTAGCAGGATGGAACACTTTGTCCTCGCCTGCAATCTCGAATCCCTCGATGTTGTCGAAGCGGTTGTAGGCACCAAAAGTGTCGTATCATGAAAAGTCTCATCTTTTGACTTTTTAGGTTTATGTTTATTTTAGGTTCAGTGTTTTCCTCTATATGGATATAAACATCTGTCTTATAGGAGAATAAAAAGGGGTGTGCGGCGAAGGGGTGTTGTGAAAGAATGGGGGAGACCTCTTACAGCAATGCTTTGATTGCTGCATCGAGGTCTTTGATCTGTACATCGCGAGAACGCAATGTGTTACTTCTGTCGATAAGGAAGAAAGTAGGGATGCTCTGTACGTTGTACTTAGCCACACTTGCTCCCTGAATGCCGTCTTCATCGCGTACGCTTATCCATGGCAGGGCGGCTGTGGATGTCTTCCAGAAATGCTCGTCCGGATCGACTGATACCTGATAGATCTCAAATCCTGCTGCATGGTACTTGTTGTATAGCTCGCGGAGCATCATGATTCGCTTGGTGCTCTGTTCGCCGGCAAAAAGATGGAAGTCGAGCAGAACCACCTTACCTTTCAGGTCGGTGAGTTTGCGTGTCACACCCTTGTTGTCTTGCAGGGCGAGTTCGATGACTCCGTTCACCTGTACCTTGCTGGCATCGAGTTGCTGTGCTGCCATCTGGTTCTCAATGATGCGTATGTCTTTCATGCCCTGTATGGCAATGTTGTGCAGGTTCTTTCCGCGTTCGGCATTGGGATAGTAAGTGTCCCAGCTTGTAGCTACTGCCGCGAATACCTTGACGTCGTCCTTGTTGTTGCGTGGGTTGAAGATAAGAGTGTTCACACGTCCTACCTGCAGAGTCTGGAACAGAGCATAGTAAGATGATGCCATCATAGGAGCCTTGAAGATATAGTTGGTCTTGATATCCTGCTTGTAGGCATTGATGGCACGGTCGATGATGACATCGGCAGAGTCGACACCTACATTAGGATTTTGGGCTATCTCGTTGACGAGAGCCTGCAGTTTCATCTGCTTGAGTGACAGCTCCTTGATGGTGCTGCAGTTTTCTGAACCTTCCACTGTGTACTGGTAGCTCATGCTTGGGTACGCAGCCTTCACGCTGATGGTTTCTGTGGAGTCGATGGAGAGGTTGATGGTCTGTCCGGCAATGCGCAGGCGATAGAAGTCAGGACATACTGAGTCTTTGGCTGTTTCCTCGAAGGCAAAAGAACCGTCTTCACCGAGCTTTACAGAGTCGATAGCTACAGGTCCGTCGAGGCTGATGTTCTCCAGATAGAGCATGGAGTCTTTCGCCTCGGTAATGTTTCCGTTGATGTGGAACTTCTTGTTGTTGCAAGAAGCAAAAGTCAGTGCAGCCATTACTACGACCGCAGCTGAATAGAGTTTGGTTATCTTCATGTGTCTTGTTATTTTGCAAAATTATCGGTTGCAAAGGTAGCAATAAAATCGGAATAAACCATCAGCAAAGAATAAAATATTCAAAAAACTTGAAAATAAATGTGGTTTTCTTTGCTTATTAATAATAAAAGAGGTATCTTTGCGCCGTTTTATATATTAGATGTTAGACAAAACAATAAGTTTTTAAATTTTTAGATGAACGTAATTACAAAAAGTGTTCAGTTGCCTGATGGAAGAACCATCACAATTGAGACCGGAAAAGTTGCAAAACAGGCTGATGGTGCTGCGGTTCTCCGCATGGGTAACACAGTGCTTCTCGCAACTGTTTGTGCAGCAAAGGATGCAGTTCCGGGTACAGATTTCATGCCTTTGCAAGTAGATTATCGTGAGCAGTACAGTGCTGCAGGTCGTTTCCCTGGTGGTTTCACCAAGCGCGAAGGCAAAGCCAGCGATGAGGAAATCCTTACCTCTCGCCTTGTGGACCGCGCCTTGCGTCCACTTTTCCCTTCTAACTACCATGCAGAAGTCTATGTACAGGTAATGTTGCTTTCAGCCGATGGTGTTGACCAGCCAGATGCTCTTGCTGGTTTTGCTGCTTCAGCTGCCATGGCTTGTTCAGATATTCCTTTCGAGTACTATATCTCAGAGGTTCGCGTGGCTCGTATCAATGGCGAGTATGTTGTTAACCCTACCTTCCAGCAGATGGAAGAGGCCGACATGGACATCATGGTTGGTGCCACTAAGGACAACATCATGATGGTGGAAGGTGAGATGAAGGAAGTTTCAGAACAGGATCTTATCGGTGCCCTCAAGGTGGCTGCCGAGGCTATCAAGCCTATGTGCGAGCTCCAGTATGAGTTGGCTAAGGAGAAGGGTACTGACGTGAAGCGTGAGTATGACCACGAGGTTAACGACGAGGAACTCCGTGAGCAGATCAAGTCTGAGCTTTACAAGCCAGCTTATGATATCAACCACCAGGCTTTGGAGAAGCATGCACGTCAGGATGCTTTCGACAAGGTTTTGGCTGACTTCCTCGAGAAGTATGACGCAGCACATGCCGATCTTTCTGAGGATGAACTCGAAGAGAAGCATGCTGAGGCTACTCGCTACTATGATGACGTTTTGCGCGATGCTATGCGTCGTTGCATCCTCGATGAGGGCTTGCGTCTTGATGGTCGTGCTACTACAGATATCCGCCCTATCTGGTGCGAGGTGTCTCCACTGCCAATGCCTCACGGAAGCGCTATCTTCCAGCGTGGTGAGACTATGTCTCTCTCTACATGTACTCTCGGTACAAAGATGGATGAGAAGCTTATCGACGGTGTGCTCGAGAAGAGCTACCAGCGCTTCCTCCTCCACTATAACTTCCCTCCATTCTCTACAGGCGAGGCTAAGGCTCAGCGTGGCGTAGGTCGTCGTGAGATTGGTCATGGTCATTTGGCATGGCGTGGTTTGAAGGGTCAGATTCCTGCCGACTTCCCTTACACAGTACGTTTGGTAAGCCAGATTTTGGAGTCTAACGGTTCTTCTTCTATGGCTACAGTGTGTGCAGGTACACTCGCCCTGATGGATGCTGGTGTTCCTATGAAGAAGCCAGTTTCTGGTATTGCCATGGGTCTTATCAAGAACCCAGGTGAGGACAAGTATGCTATCCTCAGCGATATTCTCGGTGATGAGGACCACTTGGGTGATATGGACTTCAAGACCACAGGTACCCGCGATGGTTTGACCGCTACACAGATGGATATCAAGTGCGATGGTTTGAGCTTCGAGATTCTCGAGGAGGCTTTGATGCAGGCTAAGGCTGGTCGTGAGCACATCCTCAACTGCATGATGGAGACTATCTCTGAGCCACGTGCTGAGATGAAGCCACAGGTTCCACGTATTGTAGCTCTCGATATTCCTAAGGAGTTCATCGGTGCTGTCATCGGTCCTGGTGGTAAGATCATCCAGCAGATGCAGGAGGATACTGGTGCTACTATCACTATCGAAGAGACTGAAGGTAAGGGTCACGTACAGGTATCTGCTCCTAACAAGGATTCTATCGATGCAGCTTTGGCTAAGATCAAGGCTATCGTGGCTGTTCCTGAGGTTGGTGAGGTGTACGAGGGTACAGTTCGTTCAATCATGCCTTATGGTTGCTTCGTAGAGATTCTGCCAGGTAAGGATGGATTGCTCCACATCTCTGAGATCGACTGGAAGCGTCTTGAAACAGTTGAAGAGGCTGGCATCAAGGAAGGCGACAAGATCAAGGTGAAGTTGATGGAGATTGATCCTAAGACTGGCAAGTACAAGCTCTCTCACCGTGTATTGATGGAGAAGCCAGAGGGTTATGTAGAGCGTGAGCGTCGTCCACGTCCTGAGCGTGGTGAGCGTCGTCCACGTCGCGACGACCGTCATGAGGGCCGTGGTGAGCGTCCAGCTCGTCAGCCTCGTCGTTATGAGCATCGCGGTGAGGAGCAGGCTCCAAGAGATTTCAACGATTCTCTCGACCACAACAATGATGTAGAATAATCCGTATTATACATTATTATATATAGGGCACGTTTCCAAAAGAAGCGTGCCCTTTTTCTGTCTATTGTGTAAACAGCGCTATGATAGAAGATAGTATAGTATTACAAGCGTGGCTTTTTGTCATGTTATTGGTATTCTTGCTTATAAAATGAAAGGCTTTTGCTGTTGTTTTTAAAAAAGTTCAATAAATATTGTTATATTTGTAACATTTTTTGTACTTTTGCAGTTGATAAAGCGTATTAGAGTTTAATTTTATTAGTATTTTATGAAGAAGCAGTATCTACATTCTGCTGGAAGCATCAGGTTTAGTGCTTCCTTCATTAACAGAATGCTGTTGCTTTGTTTGTTGGGCATTGTAATGCCCCAGGCTATTTATTCAGCAACAAGCTATTCAGTTCAACAGAGAGAGACAGTTAGTGGAGTAATTATTGATGCAAACACACAGGAAACGATTGTTGGTGCAAGCATTATGTTAAAAGCTAGTTCTCAAGGTACAGTAACAGACATCGACGGTAAGTTCTCGCTGTCGGTAAGCAAACTTCCTGTAACATTGGTGGTTTCATATGTGGGTTATCAGAAGAAGGAAGTAAAGGTTTCCTCTCTGGATGGTGCCCTTACCATCAGTCTTACTGAAGACACTCAGATGATGGATGAAGTGATTGTCACAGGTTATGGTACATTTAAGAAATCAGCTTATGCCGGTTCTGCGGCAAATGTGAAGGCCGACAAGATAGCCGATGTTCCTTCGGTATCTTTCCAGGATATGCTCCAGGGTAATGCCACTGGTGTGCAGTTTACATCAGCCTCTGGTCAGCCAGGTGCCTCTTCAAGTATCAATATCCGAGGCATGGGCTCTATCAATGCAGCCAACACACCGCTTTATGTGATTGATGGTGTGCCTATGATTAGTGGCAATATCAGTTCGTTAGATTCTGATTCAGGTCTTGACATTATGTCGACCATCAATACCAATGATATCCAGAGTATTACTGTCATCAAAGATGCTGCCGCAGCATCACTCTATGGTTCGCGTGCAGCCAATGGTGTCATCATTATTACTACCAAGCAGGGACAGCAGGGCAAGCCTAAGGTTTCTCTGCAGGCAGACTGGGGATTCTCTGACTTCGCCATGGAGTATCGCCCGGTAATGAGTGGCCAGCAGCGACGCGACTATATCTATAATGGTCTCTATGCGGGTGCACTCCGTGACGGTGAGAGTGAAGAGGATGCCAAGGCCTATGCCGACGAGAACATCGATACTTATGCACCCGTGCCATGGTGTGGATTTGTAGATTGGGACGATGTGCTTTTCAAGAAAGGAAGCCATCAGCAGTATGAGGCATCGCTGTCGGGCGGAACGGATAAGTTTAAATATTATTCTTCTTTGGGTTATCTCAAGCAGGAGGGTATCACACAGCGTTCTGGTTTGGAGCGTCTCTCTGGCAGACTGAATGTGGACTACAAGGCTACCAACAAGTTGACTCTTGGTGCCAATATCCTCTTCTCAAGTGTCAATCAGGATGTTTACAGTGAGGGATTCACCTATACTTCTCCTTTCTATTCTTCGAGAAGTGCTGTGACACCTTCCGATCCTGTATACAACGAGGATGGTACATGGAACCGCGCACTGATTCGTATCGGCGACCGCAACCCGGCACTTGCCAATGAATATGATTCCCAGCGTGAGTATGTCACCCGTACTTTCAATACCATTTATGGTCAGTATGAGTTTATCAAGGACTTGAAGTTCAAGACCACCTTTAGTTATGACTATATCAAGACAAAGGGAAAAGATTGGGCAGACCCACGTACCTCTAATGGTGATGATATCAACGGTGGTATGTCAAAGAAGTTCTATGAGCGTCGCAAAATGATGTGGGGCAACCAGCTTACCTATAAGCAGACTTTTGCAAACGTACATCATCTCGATGAGCTTTTAGGTTATGAGATTGACGATCAGTATCGCGACTATTTGTCAGGGTATGCTACCAACTTTGCCACTCCCGATAAGAACGATATCTCTAATGGTAAGAAGACGGAGTCGGTAGGCGGTTCTGATAGTCGCACACGTATGGTTTCTTATATCGGACGTGTAAACTATGATTACGACAACAAGTATTTTCTTGGACTCAGCTATCGTGTAGACGGCAGCTCTCGTTTGCAGCGTTCTCATCGTTGGGGTAACTTCTGGTCGGTATCGGGTGCATGGCGTATCATCGACGAGAACTTCATGAAGCCAGTATCTGACTGGCTTACCGATCTGAAGCTTCGTGCATCTTATGGTGTGAATGGTACTTTGCCTTCCGACTATTATGGTTATATGTCATTGAGCAGCTTGAGCAACGGCTACAATGAGCAGCCTGCCATCATCATCTCGCAGCTTGCCAATGACAACCTGAAGTGGGAAACCAACTATAACCTGAATTTAGGTCTCGACTTCTCACTCTTCAATCGTGTGAACGTTACCTTGGAGTATTATCTGCGTAACACCAAGAACCTTCTCATGGACAGTCCGGTGTCTATGACCACAGGTTTCAGCTCTTACCTCATGAACGTAGGGCAGTTGAGAAATCAGGGTGTGGAATTGGAAATCAACTCTACCAATTTCAAGACCAAGGACTTTGAGTGGAAGACCACATTCAATCTTTCGCACAACACCAATAAGGTAGTCAACCTCGATGGCGATCAGACAGAGATAGTAAGCGGTACTCAGATTCACAAGATAGGTCATTCTTATCGTACCTTCTATATGATAGAATTTGCCGGCATCAACCCCGAGAATGGTAATCCACAGTTCTATAAGAACGACCTGCTGGAGGATGGCTCTTATAGCAAGGAAATAACCGAGAAGGCAAGCGAGGCTAAGTCGATTATGCTCGACAAGCATGCAGAGCCCAACATCACAGGTGGACTCTATAACAGCTTCCGCTACAAGTGGTTCGACCTGAGTTTCCTCTTCAACTATCAGTTTGGTGGATGGTCGTACGACAGCTGGGCTCAGAAGACCGAGCACGGAGGTTATGACCTCGAGGCAAATATCCCAACATACTATGCCGACAGCTGGAAGAAGCCTGGCGATGTCACCAAGTACGAGCAGTTCTATGAGAAGAGCTCCAGCGTGGCAATGCACAAGATCACCAACAGCCGTCGTCTGCACAGCACTGATTTCCTGCGTCTGAAGACCTTCACTCTTGGCTTCACCTTGCCAAAGCAGTGGCTTTCTTCTGTAGGTTTGAGTAATGCCCGTATCTATATGTCTGCCAATAACCTGTGGACATGGGCAGCCTGGGATTATTATGACCCAGAGTCTGTGGTTAATGGTAGCGCCACACAGGCCACCCCACCACTCAAGACAGTTACTTTCGGTTTGAATGTTAATTTCTAAAAATGAATGATTATGAACAAGATATATAAATATGTAATGATGGGAATCGTTGCTATAAGCATGTCTTCGTGTGGCAATGACTGGCTCGATCTCGACCCATCTACATCTGTGCCTACCAAGGTTACCTCAAAGTCTGAGGTTGATGCCACTCTGAACGGTATCTATAGCACTATGCAGTCTCCTTACGCCTATTCTGGTCGATTGGTGTATTATGGCGACATGACTGGCGACGACATGCAGGCAGTCAGCTCCACCAAGCGTACTGCGTCGGCTTATCTTTATGGCTTTACCAAGAGCAATGTGCCTTCTTCTTATTGGGCTTATCCATACAGTATTATTCAGAACTGCAATGTGATATTGACCAATATCGACAATATAGCGGTTTCTGATGCTGACAAGCAAACCATGAACGACTATAAGGGTCAGGCTCTTGCCATTCGTGGAATGTCGCTTTTCGACTTGACCAAGCTCTATGGTTATCCTTATACCTATGACAACGGTGCCTCTTTGGGTGCCAGCATCGTAACTGATGTGGTCGATAAGGACTATTTGCCGCAGCGCAGTACGGTGGCTCAATGCTACGACCAGATCATCAATGATTTGGAGGCAAGCGTCAGCTTGCTGGGCGAGAAGTTCAATAAGGGTAAGATCAACAAGTGGGCAGCCCTGACTCTTCTGAGCCGTGTATACCTCTATCATGGTGACAACGAGAAAGCGCTCAATGCAGCCAAGGCTGCCATCGAGGGCGCTGAGAGCCATCAATACCAGCTGTGGACCAACGCAGAGTATCCCACAGCATGGTCGAACGATGTGAGTGAGGCTTCTACCAATAAGGGCGAGGTACTCTTCGAGATCATCAACCTTACTACCGATTCTCCCGGTAAGGAAAGTTTAGGCTATCTCTATTCGCCCAATGGATACTATGATGGCTGTGTCACAAAATCGTTCTATAATTATCTCAAGCAAGACAATGATGATGTCCGCCTGAAGATCATCAATGTGGCTACCAAGTCTCAAGGCTATTCTTCATCTGTCTATGGACGTGGATATGTCAACAAGTATCAGCCACAGCAAGGAGAAAATGTCGAGGATGCCAACATTCCTTTGATTCGCCTATCTGAGGCCTATCTCAATGCTGCTGAGGCTGCAGCCAAGTTGACAGCAGCTGGCAGCGACCATAATGCTGAGGCTGTACACTATCTTGGTGCTATCGTCAGCAGAGCCAATCCTGCCAAATCTGTGGATGCGGCTTCTACGGTTACTGTCGACCAGGTGCTTGATGAGCGTCGCAAGGAGTTGGTGGGTGAAGGGCATCGTATGTTCGACCTGCTGAGAAATGGCAAGAAGGTGGTGCGTGTGGAAGAGAGCAACAGCACTTTGAGCAAGACCAAGCATACTTGTGGCAGGGATTTTATGATCATAGGCGAGGGAGAAGACAATTTCTACAAGATAGTACTTCCTCTGCCATTGGCAGAACGCAATGTTAGTCACTTGCAGAATAATCCTGGTTACGGAGAATAATCCTTGAACAGGTAAAAGTAAATAAAGGAAATGAACAAAAACAATAAGTTTTTATTGGTAATGATGATGGTGATGCTGACGATGTTCAGCATCACCATTTCGGCTAAGGAGCATGCCGACGACAAGAAGTTGTCGTGCGATGGTCCCTATGTGGTCTATCAGACTGACGGTAGTGTAAGAGTTATCTCGGTAACTGAGAATGGCGAGGTGAAAGATACTGTCTATGCAGTCTTGCCAAAGGATTTTACTCTGCATGTGGCTGACCATGAGGGGAAATACCCTTTCTCTGTACGTCTGCATCCTATAGCTCGTCAGCCATGGAAGCAGAGTCAGGCAAGGAAAACCTTTGTGATGTCCGATCCTCATGGCAGACTCAACTTGGTTGTCAGCCTGCTGAAGGCCAATGGTGTTATTGACAGCCAGTTACGCTGGGCTTATGGCGACAATCAGCTGGTGGTTATTGGCGACATCTTCGACCGAGGTTATGATGTGCCTCAGATTTTCTGGCTCTTCTACAAACTTGAGGCCGAGGCTGCCGAGTGTGGCGGTCGTGTTTCTGTGTTGTTGGGCAATCACGAGCCTATGGAGTTGGCTGGCGATATGCGTTACGCCAAGCCTAAATATAAGATGCTTGTCGACACCCTGGGAATTTCTTATCGCCATCTCTTCGGTTCGAATACCGAGCTGGGCCGATGGCTTGCCACACGTAATGCGATGCAGGTCATTGGACGCAACCTGTTTGTCCATGCAGGAATCAGTAAAGAGTTCTATGATCGTAACTTGAGTATCCCCGTGGTCAACGACACTATCAGCAGTGTGCTCTTTATGAAGAGCAAACAGCGCAAGGCTCATTCTGAGTTCTGTAAGTTCCTTTATGGCAACCGTGGTCCCATTTGGTATCGTGGCTTGGTGCTGAAGACCAAGAAATGGTCGCCTTTGTCAAGCGATTCTCTCGATATGGTGCTTCAGCGTTACGATGTGGACAGAATCTATGTCGGTCATACGATATTCAAGGACATTAAGCGTTTCTATAAGGGAAAGGTCATCGCCGTGAATGTCGACAATCTGGATAACTACAACCATCAGCGTGGCAGGGCTGTCCTGATAGATGAGGATAAGGTATATGTTGTCGGTGACAAGGGAATTAAGCGCAAGCTGTAGATAGTGTTTAGTATAGACTATCGTTATTGTTTTAGCATACTTTCGTTTGTGAGAGATCGGGATGTAAACTCCTGTTTCCACAAGCGAAAGTTTTTTCTTTTTAGGGGGAATCTATTCTTATTTGATAAGGCTTCAAGTCAAAGTAGGGGTGCAACTTAGAAATGTATAAAAACAAAATAGCCTTGCAAGTGATTGACTTGCAAGGCTTTATCTTCTGCGCTTCAAGATGGGCTTGAACCAACGACCCCCTGATTAACAGTCAGGTGCTCTAACCAACTGAGCTATTGAAGCATTAGAGGTAAATGATTTCTCATTTGCGGTTGCAAAGGTAGTGACTTTTTTTTATTCCACCAAATTTTTTTCAGAAAAAAATGAATTTTCAGTAAAAAAACATCATTTTTTTGTGATTTAGGCTTCTTTTTAGGATATAAATGAGTATTTTTGTAGGCGAAAGGCGTACTTCAACGCATAGTGTAGTTTTTAGAAATAAATAAACGAGATGATAAATAAATTATATGTAATGGTGCTCGCCATGGTGCTCGCCATGCCTGCATGGGCACAAAAGGAGAAAAATCACGACTTTGTGGTAGCTAAGAATATGGATGTCTTTACGTCTATCTATAAGAATTTAGATATGATGTATGTGGATACACTCGATGCTGATGAGGTGATAGGCAACGGCATCAATGCCATGTTGCGGAGCCTTGATCCATACACAGAGTATTATCCAGAGTCGGAAGTGAAGGAACTCAAGAATATGCTTACGGGCAAGTATGCTGGTATAGGTTCGGTAGTGAGATACAACTATCAGTTGGGTTATACGGTTATCAACGAGCCTTACGAGGGGATGCCAGCCCAGGAGGCAGGACTTAAGAAGGGTGACATCATTCTGAGTATTAACGACTCTACGATGAAGGGCAAGGAGGTGAGCTATGTGAGCGATCGCCTTCGCGGAGAGCCCGGCACGTCGTTTATTCTTAAGGTGAAGCGCCCAAGTACGGGCAAGGTGATGAAGGTGAAGCTCACCCGACGCACCATACAGATGCCATTTCTACCTTATTATGGGTTGTTGGACGGTGGAATAGGTTATATTAATTTCAACTCCTTTACCGACCAGTGTGCCAAGGATGTGCGCCGTGCTTTTATCGACTTGAAGAAGCAGGGAGCCAAGAAACTTGTCTTCGACTTGCGTAACAATGGCGGAGGCTCTGTAAGCGAGGCGGTGAGCATTGTGAATATGTTCTTGCCCAAGGATAAGGTCGTGCTAACGATGAAGGGTAAGCTGCAGCGTGCCAACAATGAATACAAAACCACGGTGGAGCCTATTGATACGCTGATGCCTATCGTGGTGCTTGTGAGCGGAAATACTGCCAGCGCAGCCGAGATATTGAGTGGAAGCCTGCAGGATTATGACCGTGCTATTATATTAGGTACGCGCACGTATGGAAAGGGACTTGTTCAGGCTACGATGGACTTGCCTTACAATGGACAGATGAAACTTACCACGAGCAAGTATTACATTCCCAGCGGGCGATGCGTGCAGGCTCTCAACTATAAGCATGCCAAGGGTGGATATGTGGAGCATGTGCCCGATTCGCTTACCAAGGTGTTCTATACAGCAGGAGGACGTGAGGTACGTGATGGCGGTGGCGTGAAGCCGGATGTAGAGGTGAAGCCCGACTCGCTGCCCAATATCGCTTACTATCTGGCAGGAGCACGCGACAGTAACGAGCTGATGCTCAACTACGAGGTGGATTATATAGCCAAGCATCCTACGATAGCTCCGGCCAAGGATTTTGCTCTTACCGATGCTGATTACGAGGAGTTTAAGGCTCGTGTATTGAAAGCCGACTTCAAGTATGACAGAGAGACGGAGAAGTATCTGAAAGACCTGATGAAGCTGGCCCGTTTCGAAGGTTATTATGATGACGCGAAGCCAGAATTCGATGCCCTTGCCAAGAAACTGAGTCACAATGTGGCCAAGGATCTCGACTATAACAAGCAGTACATCAAGCGCTTGCTCGAAAATGATATTGTGGCAGCCTACTATTATCAGGGTGGAGCTATCCGGAATTCCTTACGTTATGACAAGCAGGTGAAGGAAGCTGTCAGATTGCTCAATACCCCCGAAGAATATAAAAAACTCCTGAGTCCCAGCGAAAAAGAGGGCGAAAAGGTACACAAATGATTAAAAATGTGCATGTTGTAGAATAAAATATTCAAAAAACTTTGGTCAGAACCAAAAAAAATCGTAATTTTGCAACGTTCAGTGGAATGAGGGGCTCACAAAGAGTTCCTCATTTTATTTTAATAAGAAATATATGATAGATAAAAACGTCGTAAAAGAATTAGTTGACGAATGGCTCCAAGACAAGGAATATTTCTTGGTAAGCATTGAAATCAGTCCTGACGACAAGATTGTCGTTGAAATAGATCATGCCGATGGTGTGTGGATAGAGGACTGTGTGGCCCTGAGCAGATTTATAGAGGACCACTTGAATCGTGATGAGGAGGACTATGAGCTGGAAGTTGGTTCAGCAGGACTTGGGCAGCCTTTCAAGGTGCCACAGCAGTACGTCAACTTCATCGGTAAGGAGGTGGAGGTGCTCGATGCTGATGGCAAGAAGGTGAAGGGCATTCTGCATTCTGTAGATGGCAACGACTTCAGTGTGAGTGTCGAGGAGAAAGTAAAGGTAGAAGGCAAGAAGCGCCCTGTGAAGCAGGACGTACTGCATACCTATCAGATGGATAAGGTAAAATATACAAAATACGTAATAAGTTTCAAATAAGCTATGGCAGTAAAGAAAATGCAAGAAGAAACTGCGAGTATGATTGATACATTCCGCGAGTTTAAAGAAACCAAGAATATCGACCGTACTACATTGGTGAGCGTGTTGGAGGAAAGCTTCCGCAATGTGCTTGCCAAGATTTTCGGTAGTGATGAAAACTTCGACGTCATCGTAAACCCAGACAAGGGTGACTTCGAAATCTACCGCAACCGTGTGGTTGTAGCAGATGGCGAGGTGGAGGATGAAAACAAGGAGATTCCATTGGCTGAGGCACGCAAGATCCAGGCTGACTATGAGGTGGGCGAGGATGTGAGCGAGAAGGTTGATTTCAATAAGTTTGGCCGTCGTGCCATCCTGAACCTTCGTCAGACATTGGCATCCAAGATCCTCGAACTGGAGCATGACTCATTGTACAACAAGTACAAGGACCGTGTGGGTCAGGTTATCTCTGGTGAGGTATATCAGGTATGGAAGCGCGAAGTGCTCATTGTTGACGATGAGAACAACGAGTTGATCCTGCCTAAGTCAGAGCAGATTCCTGCCGACGTATATCGTAAGGGTGAGACCGTGCGTGCCGTCATCCTGAGAGTGGACAACGAGAACAACAATCCAAAGATTATCCTCAGCCGTACAGCTCCCATCTTCTTGCAGCGACTCCTCGAGGCCGAAGTACCCGAGATCAATGATGGTCTTATTGCCATCCGTCGCATAGCACGTATGCCTGGCGAGCGTGCCAAGATAGCAGTTGAGTCTTTTGATGAGCGCATAGACCCAGTAGGAGCCTGTGTCGGTGTAAAGGGAAGCCGTGTACATGGTATCGTGCGCGAGCTTTGCAACGAGAACCTCGACGTTATCAATTACTCAAGCAACATCAAGCTCTTCATCCAGCGTGCGTTGGCTCCTGCCCAGATTACTTCTGTCAATATCGACGAGGAAAATCACAAGGCAGAGGTATATCTGCAGCCAGAGGAGGTAAGCTTGGCTATTGGTCGTGGCGGTATGAACATCAAGTTGGCTTCCATGCTCACCGAGTATACCATCGATGTATTCCGTGAAATCAATGAGGCAGATGCTGATGAGGATATCTATCTGGACGAGTTCTCTGACGAAATTGACCAGTGGGTGATTGATGCCATCAAGGGTATTGGTCTCGATACCGCCAAGCAGGTGCTGAAGGCTCCACGCAACATGCTGATTGAGAAGGCAGACCTCGAAGAGGAGACTGTTGACAGCGTTTTGAAGGTATTGCGTGCCGAGTTCGAAAATTAATAAATAAAAAGAAGGAGATAGAAAGTATAAATATGAGCATCAGATTAAACAAAGCACTACGTGAATTGAACATAGGACTTCAGACGGCAGTTGAATTCCTGGAAAAAAGAAACGAATTAGGGGAGGTGAAAGCCGAACTGAACTTCAAGTTGAGCGACGAACAATACAAGGCGCTCAATGATGCCTTCAGTCAGGATAAGGAAGTTCGTAATCAGGCAGAAAAGCTCTTCACTAAGAAGACCAAAGAGAAGAAGCGTGCACCAGAGCCTAAGGACAACCGCGCCGAGAGCATCCTCGAGTCAAGCCGCCAGCAGCAGTTTAAGCCGCTGGGCAAGATTGACCTGGACCAAATCGGCAAGGCAAATGCTGCTCAGTCTGCTGCTCCTAAAAAGACAGAGGCGAAGGAAACAGAGACTGCTGCCGTCAGTCCTGCGCCAGTAAACAATGCTCCTAAGAAGGAGGAAAAGCCTGTTGAGACAGCTTCTGTAGTAGAAAAAACTCAGAAGTCTGATGTAGAGTCTGTTGCCAAGCAGCCAGAAGTTAAGGCGGAAAATAAGTCTGAAAAGGTGGAAGTCAAGCCTGTCAACAAGCCAGAAGCTAAGGAAAGTAAGCCTGAGGTGAAGGAAAGCAAGCCTGAAGCTAAGGAAGAAAAGACTGCCAGTCAGCCTGTAGCAGCTCAGCCAGCTGCAACCAATACGGTCTTCACACTGAAGAGCGAGCAGAAGTTTGCTGCCAATGAGCCTAAGGTGCTCGGAAAGATAGACCTTTCTACCCTTAATCAGAGCACTCGTCCTAAGAAGAAGACCAAGGAGGAGCGCCGTAAGGAGCGTGAGGACAAGTTTGCCCAGCAGCATAGCGAGCGTAAGAAGCGTGTGCGCATCAATAAGGAGCGTGTAGACATCAATGCCGAGTCTTCGCAGGGCAATAACGGCAAGAACAACAATAACAATGGCGGCAACCAGAACAATAACAATAATGGTGGCGGCAAGAAAAAGAATAAAAACAAGAATAAGAACAATAACAACAAGGGCAATAACCAGCGTCAGATAGAGGTCGACGACGAGGCTGTAGCACGCCAGGTAAAGGAAACCCTTGCCCGTCTTACAAGCAAGAGCCAGAACAAGAAGGGTGCTAAGTACCGTAAGGAAAAGCGCGAGGCTGTGCAGGAGAAACTTCAGGACCAGGTTCGTCAGGAGCAGAAGGAGAGTAAGATACTGAAACTTACAGAGTTCGTGACCGTAAGCGAATTGGCTACGATGATGGATATCAGCGTTACTCAGGTTATCTCTACCTTGATGGGTGTTGGAATCATGGTATCTATCAACCAGCGTCTGGATGCAGAGACCATCAATATGGTGGCTGAGGAGTTCGGCTTCAAGACCGAATATGTCAGCGCTGAGGTTCAGGAAGCTGTCAGCGAGGAAGTGGATGATGAGAACGACTTGGTTCCTCGTGCTCCAATCGTAACCGTGATGGGTCACGTAGACCATGGTAAGACCTCTTTGCTCGACTATATCCGCAATACCAATGTGATTGCCGGTGAGGCGGGTGGTATTACCCAGCATATCGGTGCCTATAGTGTGACCCTGAAAAGCGGTCGCAAGGTAACCTTCCTTGATACTCCAGGTCACGAGGCGTTTACCGCCATGCGTGCCCGTGGTGCCCAGGCTACCGATATCGCCATCATCATCATCGCAGCCGATGACTCTGTGATGCCAACTACCAAGGAGGCTATCGCTCATGCACAGGCTGCCGGTGTACCTATGGTATTCGCAATCAACAAGATTGATAAGCCAGGTGCTAACCCAGACCGTATCCGTGAGGACTTGGCTAACATGAACCTGCTCGTTGAGGAGTGGGGTGGTAAGTATCAGTGCCAGGAAATCAGTGCCAAGAAGGGTATCGGTGTTCACGATTTGCTCGACAAGGTGCTCCTCGAGGCTGACATGCTCGACTTGAAGGCTAACCCTAACCGTCGTGCTACAGGTACCATCATCGAGTCTTCTCTCGACAAGGGTCGTGGATATGTTTCTACCGTATTGGTTGCCAACGGTACCTTGAAGGTAGGCGACATCGTACTCGCCGGTACATCTTGGGGTCGTGTAAAGGCAATGTTCAATGAGCGTAATGCCAATATCAAGTCAGCTGCTCCAGCTGAGCCAGCTATCATCCTCGGTTTGAACGGTGCGCCTACTGCAGGTGACCAGTTCCACGTAATCGAGACTGAGCAGGAGGCTCGCGAAATCGCCAACAAGCGTGAGCAGTTGCAGCGTGAGCAGGGCTTGCGTACTCAGAAGCGCTTGACCTTGGGTGATATTTCTCACCGTATCGCACGTGGTGAGTTCCACGAGTTGAACGTCATCGTGAAGGGTGATACCGACGGTTCTGTTGAGGCTTTGAGCGACTCATTCATCAAGCTTTCTACCGAGAAGGTTCAGGTGAACGTAGTCAACAAGGCTGTGGGTCAGATTTCAGAGAACGACGTGATGCTGGCATCTGCTTCAGATGCAGTCATCGTTGGTTTCCAGGTTCGTCCATCTGCCGATGCTCGTAAGGCTGCCGACCGTGAGGGTGTTGAAATCAACACATACTCTATCATCTACGATGCTATCGACGATATCAAGAGTGCGATGGTTGGTATGCTCGACAAGGTGAAGAAGGAAATCGTTACCGGTCAGGTTGAGGTTAAGCAGACCTTCAAGATTTCTAAGGTGGGTACTATTGCTGGTGGTCTCGTTACCGAGGGTAAGGTACACGCTAAGGATAAGGCTCGCGTCATCC
>ERZ1026901.105-NODE-105-length-74246-cov-26.045720_pt1 | contig 74246 bp, 75 predicted proteins | sample MGYA00380179_ERZ1026901 | MGnify/ENA primary metagenome ERZ1026901 (study PRJEB33269, sample SAMEA4719815) | human gut metagenome | biome: human-associated habitat; feature: organic feature; material: feces | place: Cameroon | collected 2013-10 ... | reverse complement strand
CTCCTAAAGCAGACTTTTTATATTTCAGTCGTCTACTTTAGGAGTATCATATCATAATGGCGAAAGCAGGGGATTGACTTTTAAGAGCTGTCACGAAAGTGGCGGCTTTTTTGCTTGCATAACAAAATAAATGTACATTCAATGAATACTTATGGTTGACGGGGGGGTACAACGATTTATAATGTAAGTAGATTCATAAAGAAGAGGTGAGTTGAATGTTTTGTACTCAATGTGGAAGTAAATTGCCTGATGATGCTAGATTTTGTAGCAGTTGTGGAAAACCAATTGGTACAGTTTGCGAAATAAACAATGTTAGATCAACCCCTAATATCGTGTCGTTGAAGTGCCCTGATTGTGGTTCGCCATTAAATTGCAAAGATGAAGATAAAATTGTTGTTTGTAGTTACTGTGGTAATAGCGTGCGAATTGAGCGTGATGCACAAGGTAAGGCTGTAGATGTAAAATTATGCTTGGTTTCGAGTAATTTAGATAGTTTATTGCGAAGAGCAAACGATTATCTGATTGCCGAACAATATGCATTTGCAGCGGATTTGTTTCATAAGGTGCTTAATATAGACGCTAATAATGAAGCTGCTAACAAAGGGTTGGATATAATAGCTGATCAAGTATTTAAAAAGGCCAAAGCTTTACGTGATGAGGGATATATAGAATTAGCGATTAAAGAATATCGTAACAGTCTTGTGATTGCTCCGTGGCTTGCGGATAAAGTCAGAAGCAAAGTTGAATTTTTAAAAGATTACCCATTTCTTACTTTGAAAACAACTGAGTTTTTATCTAAGAAGGTAGTATCTCTGAAATATGACAAGTTGGTTGTATATGATAAACGAGATAAAAAAGACAAACATGAATATTCTTTGCGCTATATTAAAGAAGTTGGCACTAGTTTTTGGCATGAAGGCATTAAAATAAAATACTGTGAAGAATACGGAACACCGCGAGAAATAAAACTAGCACTCTCGTTAGATGATACAAAAGTTTTGATTAATGCTATTGATGAAGCTAGAAATGGTATATATAAAGGTGATCCGAGAAGTAAAAGATTAAAAAAGAAAATACAGGAAGAACAAGCTGCAATGAGCAATTCTGCGAGCAGCAATGATAGTTCTATTGTAACTGATGTATTAATAAGAGGTTTATTTGGAAAGGCTGCATTGGAAGAAATTAAAAAAGAAATGAAAAAAGAAGCGGAACAATCCGGTAAGTAAAAATTATGGAGGTAGATTTAACATGATGAAATGTCCTTATTGTCAAACTGATTTAGCAGACGATGCAAAGTTTTGCTATAACTGTGGTAACAAAGTGAATCAAGAAGAAATTGTGCAAAATAATAATATTGAAGAAGAGAAGATAGAAGAACCAAAAACGTATAAGGAGCTCGAAGAGGAGTATCAGCAAAATTATTTTGATAAACATGCAAAAGTGTTAGTACCTTTATTAATTGCGGGAATAGTGGCAGGTTGTATTGGTGGAGGTTTCAAAGAAATTTATATAGAACTTTCTGTTTTGGGATTTTTATTTTATGGTTTTAAATATTTTTGGAATAGGAATAAAGATATAGCTAAAAAAGGTCCTGCTCAAGCAAAATTTTCAATAGTTTTTTCTATGCTTTTTCTATGCCTAGTTACTTCCGGTATAAAGGGCTGTTTCTTTGATTCTGATAAACCTAGTGATGTAAAAAAGGATAGTGCAGCTGTGACAGAAGTAAAAAAAGAAGAAGCTAGTGAGAAAAAATCTACTGAAAATGTCGTACCAAAACAGAGTACTGCAACTGAAGATAAAAAAGAAACTAAACTAGAAGTTGAATGGCTGATGTTAAGCGGACATATGTATAATGGTGTTTGGGTATATGAAGGGGATCCAAAGAAAAATGATTTGGAACGCTTCGGACAGATAACGCAGATTGATACTGAAAATGGAAGAGTACAGTTCTATAGACCTGTTTCTAAAACTTATCAATGGTTTGAACGAGATAATCTTCGTCGGTATGGTGCCCTTTATATCAAATCTGATGATCCTGCATATTTAAAGGTGATGGGTAAAAAGTAAAATTATTATATGAATTGAATGAGGTGCCATATGTACTGCATGAATTGTGGAGCTGAATTGCAAAGCAAAGACAAGTTTTGCAGAAATTGCGGACAAAAAGTAGATGTTAAGATAACTTCAAATAGTATTGATACTATTACAGAGGGAATTGCTTCTGTTGAACAACCTATTGAACAGCCACAAAAAAATAAGGAGACTGGGAAGAAAAAAGGTTGTGGTTGCGGTTGTTTGCTTATAATATTATGCTTGTTGTTTTTGCTTTTTGGAAGTTGCGGTAAGGATAACGATGTTGAACCCCCTGTCGTTGGACAGAAACAGACGCAAGAAGTTAAAAATTTAGATAAAGAAAAAGCTTCGCAAGTTCAGCAAAAAGAAAAGAAGATTGTAGAAGAGCCAAAGCGTGTTGAAAGCACTCTGCCGAACAATAGTGTTGCCAAAAAATCTGCAGTGAGTCCACAAACAGAAAAACGAGTTTCTGCAACTTATGTAGGAAATATTAAAACAAGAAAATATCATCGCGAAAGCTGCAGCTCTGTCAATCGTATGAGAGCAGTAAATAGAACATATTTTGATTCTTCTTCAAGTGCAAGAAGTGCTGGCTATATACCTTGTAATATTTGTAGACCGTGAGTGAAACAACAAAATCCCCCTGCTTCCCGTCATAATGGCGAGAGCAGGGGGATTCTCGTTTCTATGCTTTTATTTTACCGCGATTACGTCGAAGCCTGTATCCTCTACGGCAGCCTTCAGCGCTGCGTCGTCAAGGCTTGCGCCTTCAACAACAGCGTTATTGTTTTCGAGTGATACGCTTACGATGGTTACGCCAGGAACAGCCTGCAGTGCTTCGTTTACTGCTGCTACGCAATGCTGACAGTGCATGCCTTCGATAGAAATAGTTTTAGTCATGATAAATCTCTCCTTTTGCTTTTATAATTTTATGAAACGCAGTCTGAGTGCGTTAGTAACGACGGATACGGAGCTGCAGCTCATAGCGGCGGCAGCAATCAGCGGATTGAGCAGCCAGCCGAAGGCTGTGTAGAAAACGCCTGCGGCAAAGGGAATGCCAATCGCATTATAGATGAACGCCCAAAACAGGTTCTGCTTGATGTTGGTCATAACGCCGCGGCTGAGGCGGATGGCCTTGGCGACGTCGAGCAAATCGCTTTTAATCAGCACCATGTCCGCGGCCTCAATGGCAATGTCCGTGCCTGCGCCGATAGCAATGCCGACATCAGCACGGGCGAGGGCAGGCGCGTCGTTGATGCCGTCGCCGACCATGGCAACGGTGTGTCCTTCGCTTTGCAGCTGACGGATAACCTGCTCCTTGTCCTGCGGCAGAACCTGCGCAATAGCCTTATTGACGCCGACCTGAGTGCGAATAGCCTCTGCGGTGACGCTGTTGTCGCCTGTGACCATAATAACCTGCAGGCCCATGTCTTGCAGCTGAGTGACAGCCTCCTTGCTCGTAGGCTTAACGGTGTCGGCAACAGCGATGCAGCCAAGCAGCTGTGTGCCGCGAGCGAAGTAGAGTGGCGTTTTGCCTGCCTGCGCTAAGGCTGCCTGCTGCGCCGGTATTGCTTCTACGTCAACACCGTTAGCCTGCATAAGCCTGAGGTTGCCTGCGCTGTAGGCTGTGCCTGCAATGCTGGCAATGAGGCCTTGGCCTGGGATTTGCTTATAGCCGCTGGCTTCAGCAAGCTCGAGCTGGGCATTGGCAGCGGCGCCGGTAATCGCCTTGCCTAAGGGATGCTCGGAGAGCTGCTCCAGGCTGGCGGCGAGCTGCAGCAGCTCGTCCTTGCTTACGCCGTTGGCAGGCAGAATATCGGTGACGACAGGCTTGCCTGCGGTGATTGTTCCTGTTTTGTCAAGGATTACGGTATCAACCTTATGCGCAGTTTCCAGAGCTGTCGCCGATTTTATCAAAATACCGCTGCGTGCGCCGCGGCCTGTGCCGACCATGATGGCTGTCGGTGTTGCGAGGCCGAGGGCGCAGGGGCAGGAGATAACGAGAACGGAGATGGCGATAGTAATGGCGAAGTGCCAGGTTGCGCCGAGCGCCAGCCAGACCGCTCCGGCTAATATGGCAATACTGATGACTGCGGGGACGAAGTAGCCGCTGACCTTATCGGCCAGCTTGGCAATGGGCGCTTTGCTGGAGGTCGCTTCATCAACAAGCGCAATGATTTTGGCGAGCGTGGTGTTGGCGCCAACGGCAGTGGCCTGCATTTTGAAGTAGCCGCTTTGGTTTATCGTGCCGCCGGTGACCTTGTCGCCGACGCTTTTGTCGACAGGCAGGCTTTCGCCGGTGATGGCACTTTCGTCGAGCGCGCCGCTGCCTTCGATAATCGTGCCGTCGACGGGGACGGAGGCACCGCTTTTGACGATGAGCACGTCGCCGGTAACAACGTCTGCCAGCGGAATCTCTCCATGCAGGCCGTGACGCTCAACGAGTGCTGTCTTCGGCGTCAGGTTCATGAGCGCTTTGATGGCGTCAGAGGTGTGGCTTTTGGCACGCGCCTCCATAAATTTGCCGACTGTGACGAGCGCCAGGATAACGGCGCTAGCTTCAAAGTAAAGCGCGTCAGCGAATTGGGGGATTAAGTCCAGTCTGTTATGGCCGAAGGTATAGGCTAAGCCAAAGACAGCATAGAGACCGTAGATGAAGGAGGCGCCGCTGCCGATGCAGATGAGCGAATCCATATTGGGGGCGCCGCTAAGCAGGTTGCGTGCGCCGTGAATAAAATATTTGCGGTCGATGAACAGCACGGGTATGCACCAGAGCATTTGCAGCAGTGCATTGATGAGCTCGTTTTCCTGCCCTAGGATGAAGCCTGGCAGCGGCCAGCCCCACATTCTGCCCATGTGCTGATAAAAGACAAGGCCGGCAAAAATCATGGAGCCGATGAGCCGCTGGCGCATTTCCTCCATTTCCTGCACTGCTGTGTCCTGTGGCGTGCTGGCAGGCGCGGCGGCCCTGCTTTGCGCATGGATGGCGGCGCCGAAGCCAAGCCTTTCGATGCGGGCGATAATGGCTGCCTCGTCAACAACGCTTTCATCAAAGGAGATGTGCGCGTTATTCGTTAAAAGATTAACGCTTATTTGCTGCACACCCTGCATTTTGCTGACGACTTTTTCGATACGCGAGGAGCAGGCGCTGCAGCTCATGCCGGTGATGTCGAGAAGTTCTTTCTTCATAATGAATCCTTTCGTTTGTTATCTATTTGACGTAAAAAAATAAGTCTGCTATTATTATAGCAGACGCTTACTTTAATTCAAGAATGCACTATTTTGGTATATAGTACCCCAAAAGGTACTATGAAAGGAATTTGTTTATGGAAAAGGAAAGTATCAATCTCAATTGTCCGGTGGCGGCGACGCTGCAGCTCATCGGCGGCAAGTATAAGGCCTTGCTGCTGTGGCATTTATCGGGCAAGGTGCTGCGCTTTAACGAGCTGCGCCGTCTGGTGCCTGAGGCGACGGCCAAGATGCTGACGCAGCAGCTGCGCGAACTGGAGCGCGACGGTCTGATTACGCGCACGGTTTATCCGGTGGTACCGCCGAAGGTGGAGTACGCGCTGACAGAGCGCGGCGAAAGCCTCTTCCCGATTTTGCAGGCGATGTACGTCTGGGGCAGCGGACTGCTGGAGGGCGAGGGCGTGTGCCCTGAATGCTCGATGCAGATGGTGCGGGCAGGAGAATGTCACTGCCATGAAAAGAAATAAAAAAAGTAGCTGTCGACGACCCTCTCTGCCTCGCTAAAGCTCGGCATCTCTCCCTTACAGGGAGAGCGCTTTCGGCGTACTGTTTGTAAAATAGTATTGAGTGAAAGTCGCCCCTGTAAGGGGAGATGTCGCCATAGGCGACAGAGGGGTATATGCGACGGCTACTTAATTTTCTAAGCAAAAATTTCTGCGATAGCCGGTGGCAGCATATCTAAGGAAGCAGCAGTCATGAAGGCGGCAACGATAGCTACGATGATGAAGGCTGCAGCGTGCGGAATATCCTTTTTACGTGCAGAGGAATAGATTGCGCGCAGAGATAAAAGCAGAATCAGTCCCCAGATATAAGGACCAGTAACCTCATGGAAAAATTTCTCGAACATTATATAACACTCCTTTGAAAAAACATGTTATAGAGCTGGATATAATAAAAAAACACCTGCATAAAATAGCAGGTGTATTTTCAGTGTGGTGCCTCAGCACAGAATCGAACTGTGGACACAAGGATTTTCAGTCCTTTGCTCTACCAACTGAGCTACCGAGGCATAATGGCGACCCGGATGGGACTCGAACCCACGACCTCCGCCGTGACAGGGCGGCATTCTAACCAACTGAACCACCGGGCCATTACTATATTGAGGTAAAATGGGCAAAAAAAATGGTGGGCGCTAACGGGATCGAACCGCTGACATTCTGCTTGTAAGGCAGACGCTCTCCCAGCTGAGCTAAGCGCCCGTAACTTGGTGACCGGTGGGGGAATCGAACCCCCGATACCGCCGTGAAAGGGCGGTGTCTTAACCGCTTGACCAACCGGCCAATAATGGTGACCCATGTAGGCCTCGAACCTACGACACCCTGATTAAGAGTCAGGTGCTCTACCAACTGAGCTAATGGGCCGTGGTCACGTTACTCGTATATAATACAGCAAAAGCATGCAGATGTCAAGCACTTTTTTGAAAAAAAGTTAAAAATTTGTGGAACGTGCGAAAAGGTTTGACTATACCGCGCAAAAAGCATACAATTAAAGTGTTATAGTAGACTCTATTTTTATTATTATTTCAACGGAGGATAGATTTATGGATTACGATATTGCCGTTATCGGCGGCGGTCCTGCTGGTGTTTCCGCTGCTATTACTGCGTCCAGTAAGGGACGTAAGGTTGTGCTGTTTGAAGCGCATGGTTTTAGCCCCCGTTTGCGCAGTGTGGCGCAGATTACCGACTACATGGGAATTCCCGATGTATCCGGTAGCGAGTTGATGGATATTTTTGTGAAGCATCTTAAGCATTCTGGTGCAGACATTGTTGAAGAAAAAATTATTTCCCTGCGTGAGGTGGGCGAAGGCTTTGTGCTGGGCACGCCGCATGCAGAATATACTGCTGATTCCGTAGTGCTGGCAACGGGCATTTCCCGTTCTACGCTGATTCCGGGCGAAAAGGAATTTTTGGGCCGCGGCGTAAGCTATTGCGCTATTGTTGATGCAGCCAAATACAAGGGCAAGACAGTGGCGGCGATTGCTACTGTGCCTGATGCACTGGAGGAGATTGAATATCTGGCAGACCAATGCGAGCAGGTCTTCTTTTTCCCGCGCTACAGCGGCTTTATTCCGCCGAAAAAGAAAAATATTACGGTCGTGCTGGACAAGCCGACGGAAATCACCGGTACGGATAAGGTTACCGGCCTGCGTGCAGGCGACGACTTCTACAGCGTGAAGGCTGCGTTTGTCTTCCGCGCGAGCGATCCGCTGAACAGCTTCCTGCCGGGCCTGGAAATTCGCGGCCGCAGCATTTATGTTGATGACCAGGCACAGACGAATATCGAAGGCGTTTTTGCCGGCGGTGACTGCACAGGTCAGCCATGGCAGGTAAACCGTGCCGCAGGTCAGGGACAAAAGGCAGCACTCAGTGCTATCCGTTATCTTGGCCGTCGTGATGAGGGCATAGAATATTAAGATATTCGCTAATCTAAGCTTTTTTCCTAGCCATTTTTGTGATAAAATATAGTTTATGATAAATTGATTTGGAGGCATCTGCTATGTTAGATTTAAAATTCGTCCGCGAAAATCCGCAGCTGGTCGAAGAGGCGGTAAAAAACCGCAATGGTAATCTGGACCTGACTGAATTCTTGGAGTTAGACAAAAAACGTCGCGAAATCACCCAACAGGTTGAAGCACTGAAAAAGGAGCGTAACACCGCTTCTCAGGAAATCGGCAAGCTGAAAAAGGCTGGTCAGGATGCAACTGAGCAAATGGCTGCTGTGCGCGCTTTAGGTGACAAAATTTCTGCTGATGATAAAGAGCTGAAGGAAATTGAAGAAAGAGTTAAGCAAATCCTGCTGACCATTCCGAACATCCCTGCTGAGGACGTTCCGGTAGGCAAGGACGACACCTGCAACCCGGTTATCCGCACCTGGGGCGAGCCGAAGAAATTTGACTTCGAGCCGAAGGCACACTGGGATATCGGTGAAGGTCTGGGCATTCTGGACTTTGAACGCGGCGTAAAGGTAAGCGGCGCACGCTATGTATTCTATCGTGGCATGGGTTCTCGTCTGGAGCGCGCTGTTATCAACTTCTTCCTGGACGTACACACCAGAAAGCATGGCTACACTGAATTCTTCCCGCCGTTCATCGTTAATGGCGCAAGCATGCAGGGCACCGGCCAATTGCCGAAATTCGCAGAGGATATGTACAAGCTGGAAAACGGCGACATGTACCTGATTCCTACTGCAGAAGTACCTGTAACCAACTATCATCGTGACGATATACTGTCCGGCGACGAGCTGCCGCTGAAATATACCGCATACAGTGCTTGCTTCCGTGCAGAGGCTGGTGCTGCAGGCCGTGATACCCGTGGCCTGATTCGTATGCATCAGTTCAACAAGGTTGAGCTGGTTAAGTTTACCAAACCGGAGGAATCCTGGGCTGAGCTGGACAAGCTGACTGCTGACGCAGAAGAGGTTCTGCAATTGCTGGGCCTGCCGTACCATGTTGTACGTCTGTGCACCGGTGACCTGGGCTTCAGCTCTGCAACCACCTATGACCTCGAGGTATGGCTCCCGGCTGCTAACTGCTACCGTGAAATCTCCTCCTGCTCCAACTTCCTAGATTTCCAGGCTCGCCGTGCTAACATCCGCTTCCGTCGTGATGCAAAATCCAAGCCGGAATTTGTACATACCCTTAATGGCAGCGGCGTAGCAGTAGGCCGTACTGTTGCAGCTATTCTGGAGAACTATCAGCAGGCTGACGGTAGCGTTATTGTACCGGAGGCTTTGCGTCCGTATATGGGCTGTGATGTTATTGAGGCTCCTAAGAAATAAATCTTTTTAAGACCATTTATAAAGCACCATCTGCTTCAGAATCGCTCCTGACGCAAAGACCCAGTTTTTACGAGCGTAGCGTAGTAAAAAACTGTTGGTCGTGCTAATCCCCGAAGGGGGAGGAGTATTAGGTATACGCCGTCGTCGCGATTCCTCGCATCTGATACTTTCTATCCGGTCTTTGATTAGTAATGATATATTGCACACCGAAGTGTTTTGTTTTTACAGCACTTCGGTGTTTTTTTTATTGTAAAAATATGCATGAAACAGCGTTTTTAGCTTAAAAAACAGAGTTAAGCGTGGTTATTGTAAAATTTTCCCGAACTCCTCAAAAAAAATCATTTTTTTAGCGTTTTGCTATTGTACTTTCAGCTAATTGTGGTAAAATCAGACTGTAAAAAAATCTGCAAGGGCAGGAGGAGAGTGTTATGGCAAAAAAACATTTTCAGATAGGACAGCAGGCTTGTGAAAAGCTTGCCGAGCGTTTTGGTACACCGCTTTTGGTGCTGTCTCTGGACGAAATTAAGAAAAATTATAAGGTGTTGAAGAAATATCTTCCGCGTGTCAAGGTGCATTATGCGATTAAGGCAAATCCGCATCCGGAGATTTTGCGTGTGATGGCAGATATGGGCTCATGCTTTGATGTGGCGAGTGATGGCGAAATCCGCACTTTGTACGATTTAGGTGTTGAGGGCGGCAGAATGATTTATGCCAATCCCGTCAAGACAGGCGCAGGGCTGGCTGCCTGCCGCAGCTGTCATGTAAGCAAGATGACCTTTGATAGCGCAAGTGAAATAGATAAAATTAAGGCGCAGTGTCCTGAAGCGACGCTGCTTTTAAGACTGCGCATTGACAATTCGTCGGCACATGTTGATTTAAACAAAAAGTTTGGCGCGGCACGCGAAAATGCTCTGGCCTTGATGCTGCAGGCGAAGGAGGCCGGGCTGGATATGGCCGGCATTGCCTTCCATGTAGGCAGCCAGACGGTGAGCAGCGACCCGTATCTACACGCGCTGGATATCGCCAGAGAGCTGTTCGAGGAGGCTGCGGCAGCAGGTCTGCAGCTGCGTATTCTCGATATTGGCGGCGGCTTCCCCATTCCTGAGCCGAAGGTGAAGTTCAATCTGCCGGAAATGCTCCAGCAGATTAATGCACGCTTAGATGAAGACTTTGCAGATACAGAAATCTGGGCTGAGCCGGGACGTTATATCTGCGGCACGGCTGTTAATCTCGTGACGAGCGTTATCGGCGTGACGGAGCGCGGCGGTCAGCCGTGGTACTTCCTCGATGAGGGACTGTACGGCACGTTTTCGGGCGTGCTGTTCGACCAGTGGGATTTCAAGCTCATCAGCTTCCGTGAGGGCGAGAAGAAGGTGGCAGCGACGTTTGCCGGACCGAGCTGTGATTCACTGGATATCATGTTCCGCGGACGCATGACGGTGCCGCTGGAGGTTGGCGATTTGCTCTCGTGCCGAGCTGCGGCGCTTATACCTCAGCGAGCGCGACGACCTTTAATGGCTTCAGCAAGGCCAAATTTGTTATTTGGGAGCGCGTGAAGGCGGAGGTTGAGCCGCCGGTGCAGACTGGAAAATAATATAGAGTATTTACCGCATCAGCGTTTAGCGTTGGTGCGGTTTTAATATTTTAGGAAAAACGTGACAGATAAGGCGCCAAAAGCACGGACAAACGTTACAAAAAGCGAGGCTAAAGTGCGGAAAAACGTGACGAAATGCTTGTAAAAGGTTAGGAAAAACGTGGCAGATATGATAAAATATAATGATGTACTAAATATGGAGGCTTATTATGAAGCAAGAGGAAAAAGCTATCGCCATGCCTTTGGTGGAGGCGATGCTGCGATATAAAAGTGAAGATGTTTATCCTCTGCATACGCCGGGCCATAAGGGCGGGCGCGGTATGCAGCGTCTGCTGCGCAACGAGCTGGGCGCGAGCGTGCAGCTGGATGTTTCGTTGATGAGCGAGCTGGACGATATCCATGAGCCGACGAGCTATATCAAGGAGGCTCAGGAGCTGGCGGCGCAGACCTATGGCAGTGATGCCTGCTTTATGGCGGTGAACGGCACGAGCCAGGCGATTCATGCCATGCTGCTGACGGCGCTGAACCCGGGCGAAAAGCTGCTGCTGCCGCGTAATGCGCACCGTAGCGTGGCCGGAGGACTTGTCTTGGGCGGCATAGAGGTGACTTATATGCAGCCGGAGTTTAATGCAGACTTTGGCCTGATGACGCAGGTTACGCCGCAGGCAGTGGAGCAGGCTTTGCTTGCTGACAGCTCGATTAAGGCTGTACTGCTGACGAGTCCGAATTATTATGGTATTGCCGCAGATGTGCAGGCTATTGCTGCTATCTGTCATGCGCAGGGCGCAGTGCTGCTTGTCGATGAGGCACATGGTCCGCACCTTGGCTTCAGTGAGCTGCTGCCGCCGTCCGCGCTGCAGTGCGGCGCCGATGCCTGCGCTCAGAGCACGCACAAAATCCTTGGCGCGATGACGCAGTGCAGCCTGCTGCATGTGCAGGGCAAGCACCTCGATTTGCAGCGTGCAGCAGACGTTATGAGTATCCTGACAACGACGAGCCCAAACTATCTGCTGATGGGCTCGCTGGATGCAGCTAGGGCGCAGGTGCAGGCCTATGGCCGCGAGATGGCCGAGGCTGCCGCAATTGCAGCGCAGAAGCTGCGCAGTTTGTGTAGAGCGCACGCAGGCTTGCGGGTGCTTGAGGAGGACGACTGCGGCGGTCTGCGTCTGGATACGACCAAGGTGACGGTGAACTTCGCTGCCTGGGGCTATACAGGCGTGGAGGTCGGTGACGCGCTGCGCAAGGCGCGCATCGCTGTGGAGCTGGTGGACGCGTATAACGTGTTGTTCCTTGTGACCTATGCAGATAATACAACGGATTATACAGAGATGCTGGCGCGTGTGGAGCAGGTGCTCTGTGAGCTGGAGGCGCATAAGCGCGCGCCGCAGCAGTTGCTCGCCGCGGCGCGTGTGCCGCAGACGCAGGCAGGGCTGTCCCTGCGTGAGGTGTTTTATCGGAAGAAGCAGGCTGTGCCGCTGGCGCAGGCTGTCGGCAAAATTTGCGGCGAGCAGGTGAGCTTCTATCCGCCGGGAATCCCGGTGCTGCTGCCGGGTGAGCTGGTGACAGAGGAAGTCATAGCCTATTGTGCGGCGCAGAAGGCTTTGGGCCTGCCGGTGAGCGGACCTGCGGACAGCAGCTTGCAGACGCTGCGGATTATCGAGAATTGAGGAAGAGATATGAAGGGCTTATTTATCACATTTGAAGGCATAGATGGCGGCGGCAAGACGACGCAGCTGGCGTTAGCGGCCAAGTGGCTGCGTGCGCAGGGCTATGAGGTTGTCGAAAGCCGTGAGCCGGGCGGTACGCCGCTGGCAGAAAGAGTGCGTGAGCTGGTGCTGGACCCGTCGCTGCCCTTGACGACAACGACGCAGACGCTGTTGTATCTGGCGGCGCGCAGCGAGCATGTCGATAAGCTGCTGCGTCCGTCGGTAGAAGCAGGCAAGATTGTGCTCTGCGACCGCTTCAGTGATTCGACGCTTGTTTATCAAGGCCTGTCGCAGGGCAAAAGCCTTGCGGAGCTGGCGCTGCTGCGTAATTTGTGCAGCTTTGCGAGCGCAGGCCTGGCGCCTGACCTGACGCTTGTTTTTGACGGCAGGCCGGAGGTGCTGGTGCGTCGCCGCGCTGCGCGCGGCGTGAGTGACCGCTATGAGCTGCAGGGACTGGATTTTCAGCAGGCGCTGCGCAAGGGCTTTTTGGCACTCGCGGAGGCGGAGCCGGAGCGGCTTCAGCTTATAGATGCTGAGGGCAGTCAGGAGCAGGTGGCTGCTTCTGTCCGGCAGGCGCTCAGTGCTTTGCTGCATGGAGAAAAATGAGATGTGGGAGCATATCCTGGGGCATGAAGCTCAAAAAGCATTTTTAAAAAATTATTTGCAGGCGCAAGAGCGTCCGCATGCGCTGCTGTTCTGCGGAGCCGAGGGCTTGGGCAAGCGTGAGCTGGCCTTTGCCTTTGCGAAGGCGCTGCTGTGCGAGTCGCATACAGGCACAGACCATTGTGAGGCCTGCCGTCTGATGAATATTGAGGCGCATGACTGCAGCCATCCTGATTTTTTGCTCGTGAAGCGCGAGTTCAATACGGAAAAGAACCGCTACGAGGATATTACGGTAGATCAGGTGCGTGCTTTAATCAGCAAAACAGCCTTTGCGCCGGTCATGGGCGCGACGAAGGTCTGCATTATTGATGATGTGGACTGCATGAGGGCAGAGGCTGCCAACAGCATGCTGAAGCTGGTCGAGGAGCCGCCGGAGGGCTGGGTGCTGCTTTTGATAGCGACCTCGGTGAACAGGCTGCTGCCGACGATATTGTCGCGCGTGGTGCAGCTGCGCTTTGCGCCTGTGGCACTGCCGCTCGTGGAGCAAAAGCTTGTGGAGCAGGGCGTGGCGCAGGAGCAGGCAGCAGTGCTGGCGCGACTGGCAGAGGGCTCTATCGGGCAGGCGCTCAAGCTTTACGAGGGCGATAAGCAAAATGGCGTGGAATATAACGTCTTGGAATATCGTAAGCAGGCGTGGGCTTTTTTAGAAGCTCTGCCGCTGAATATGCCGCTGAATTATCTTGCCGGGCGCACCTGGCTCGACGGCAAGCTACAGCGTGCAGAGGCACAGCTTTTAGTACAGCTGTGGCAATTATTAATTCGCGATTTGCTGCTGTGTAAATTGCAGCTTTATGATAGAATATATAATATAGATTTAACCGACGCGCTGCGCGCGCAATGCCGCGGCTGGCAGGTCGCAGGACTGAAAAAGGCTCTGGCGGCTACAGGCGAGGCGTATCTGGCGCTGGGGCAGTTCGTTGGTGTTAAAGTGGCGCTGGAGGTTCTGGCGCTGAAAATAGATGAAGCATATAAGGAGTGAGATTATGCCGACAGTTGTAGGTATCCGTTTTAAAAAGGCATGTAAGATATATTATTTTGACCCGGCAGAAACCGGCGTGCAGAAGGGCGATTTTGCTATTGTCGAAACTGCGCGTGGCGTGGAATATGGCGAGGTTGTTATCGGTCCGCGTGAGGTGGAGGAGAAGCAGATTATTTCTCCGCTGAAGCCTGTAATGCGCAAGGCAACAGAGGCCGACGATATGAAGCTGGCAGAGAACAAAATCCGCGAAAAGGAAGCGTTCAATATCTGTCTGCGCAAGATTAAAAATCATGAGCTGCCGATGCGCTTGATTGATGTAGAGTTTACGTTTGATGTGAACAAGATTATTTTTTACTTCACTGCTGACGGCCGTATTGATTTCCGTGAGCTGGTAAAGGACCTTGCTTCCGTTTTCCGCACACGCATCGAGCTGCGTCAGATTGGCGTGCGCGATGAGGCAAAGATGCTCGGCGGTATTGGCAGCTGCGGTCGTCCGCTGTGCTGCGCAACCTTCCTGGGTGATTTTGAGCCTGTGTCTATCCGCATGGCGAAGGACCAGAGCCTGTCCTTGAATCCGACGAAGATTTCCGGTATCTGCGGTCGTCTGATGTGCTGCCTGAAATATGAAAACCACATGTATTGCAAGAACGGCTGCAACGGCTGCGGTCGTCGTGAGCGCATCGAGATTCCCAAGATGGGCAGCAAGGTAGCAACGCCGATGGGCGAGGGCAAGGTTGTCGGCATTAACCGCCGTGAACGCACTGCGGCTGTACAGCTGGCGCCGGATAACACGATTCAGGTGGAGTGGGACGAGATAGTTGACGCTTCCCAGGCTGACAATGTGTGAGCAGGAAAGCAGCGTGCGCTGTGATTATCTGCCGGGCTGCGGCTACAAAATCTGGCAGGACGCCAAGGAGTTTACCTATACGACGGACTCGGTGTTCTTAGGCAACTTTCCGCATGTAGTGCGCAAGGCGAAGGTACTGGAGCTGGGCTGTGGCACCGGTGCCATCAGTATGCTGCTGGAGCATCGCGGTGCGGAGCAGGTGACGGCGATTGATTGCAATCCGCGCATTACGGAGCTGATGCGCCACAGTATTGCGGACAATAATTTGCAGGAAAAGTTCACGATTGTCGATGGCGATATCCGCAATTATAAGCAGCTGCTGCGGTCGGAGAGCATGGACCTGGTGGCGGCTAATCCGCCCTACCGTACTGGCGGCAACGTGCGCCAGATTGGCACCGCTGCCTGCCATGAGCTGACCTCGACGCTGGAGGATTTTTTCCGTGCGGCGGCGTTTGCTGTACGCTATCGTGGGCGCTTTGCGCTCGTACAGCTGCCGGAGCGCTTTGCTGAAAGCATGCAGCTGGCTTTGAAGTATGGCCTGCAGCCGAAGCGTCTGCAATGGGTGCATTCGCGTCTGGACAAGCCGGCGTGGATTTTTCTCATGGAGATGCAGAAGGGCGGCAGCTATGGCTTGGATGTTCTGCCGCCGCTCATTATGTATAACGCTGACGGCAGCTATACAGAAGCAGCAGCAAGATTTTATACAACGAAATAAGTAAAATAAGAACCTTCTTAAACGCTGTGACTGGCGAGTTATGCAAATAATTTACACTTAAAGGATATGCTTTAAATGCGGAAAATGTCATAAATTTGACGGTCCTAGTCCTTTTATGTTAAAATAATAAGCGTTTAAGGAGGTTTTTATGGCTAAGAATATATGCAGATTACATTTACAGTGTTTATTATCTGCCGTAATTTTGATTATGATGGTGCCGTTCCTGCTGGGCTTTGACATGAGCCGTGAGGTGACTATTCTCTGCGACGGTCAGAAAAAGGTTCTCAATACGAACGAAATGAAGCCGGCAAAAATTTTGACCAGTGCAGGCGTTGTGCTGGAGCAGGGCGACGGCTGGCGCTTGCAGGGCAAGAGCAAGCGTATTCAGGACGGCAGCGTGATAGAGGTTCTGCGCGGCAAGCCGTTTAAGGTTATCATCGGAGAAGAAACGAAGGAATATAAATCCTATAGGGAAACTGTCGGTGAAGCTTTGAAGGACTTGAAGATTAGCTTCAAGGAGGAGCAGGTTTATCCCGGTGCAGCTACACCGCTCGTAGCGAACATGGAGGTTTACGTGCTGAGTGCCGGTGAGGAGCTGCATTTTGCTGAGTCCTCTCTGGAGGTGCCAGTGAAGTACGAGGAGGATTATAACCTGAACTTTGGTACGGAGAATATTATCCACCCCGGCAAGGAGGGTACCGAGAAGGTTATCTCCAAACGTGTAAAAAACAGCGACGGCACCTATGTGACGACCGAGCTTACGCGTCATACTGTCGTCGAGCCGGAGACGAAGATTATCCGCAAGGGCATGGCAATGAGCGTTTATACGCCCGATGGCTATAAGCGTTATACACGTAAAATCGATGCGCATGCTTCTGCTTATGTAGCGACAGGCAGTAGAACGGCGATAGGTCTTGTGCCCTATGAGGGCATTGTGGCTGTTGACCCGCGTTTTATTCCGATGTATACGAAGATGTATATTCCCGGCTATGGTTTTGCTATGGCCGGCGATACAGGCGGTGACATGCTTGGTCATCGTGTAGATTTGTTCTTTAATGATTATCATCGTGCTATCCAGTGGGGCAGACGCGATGTAGAAATTTATATTTTAGCTGAGTAAGGTGGACAAAGAATGCTCAAGGAAGTGCTCGTAGTAGAGGGCAAAATGGATACAGTGGCTATCCGCAAGGCACTGGAGGCAGATACGATTGAGACCGGCGGCTTTACGCTGGCTCCGTACACTCTGCGTGCGATTGAGGCTGCTTATAAAAAGCGCGGCATTATTATTTTGACTGACCCGGACGGCGCAGGCGAGCGCATCCGCCGCTTTTTGACGGAGCGTTTTCCGGAGGCCGGGCAGGCGTTTATTCCGAAGGTGCAGGCAACGGCGCACAATGATGTGGGCGTGGAGCAGGCGCAGCCGGAGGCGATTCTGGCGGCGCTGGCGAAGGTGCGCCATCATGAATATCGTCCGCAGCAGGAGTTTACGGCGAACGATTTGTTTAAAAATAATCTGAATGGCAGCCCTAGTGCCGCTGCACGCCGCGATGCGCTGGGAGCAGAGCTGGGCATTGGCTACGGCAACGCCAAACGCTTTTTGGAAAGACTGAATCATTATGGTGTCAGCCGCGAGGAATTTACGGCGGCTTTAGCAAAAATTGGAGAGTGAAACGTGGATAAACCGATAATTGCTTCTCCCCAGGTGACTAATCACATCCTGCACCGCTTTAAGCTGCGTGCAGATAAGAAGCTGGGACAGAACTTTTTGATTGATGAAAATATCGTGCGCAATATTGTCGCGGCTGCAGAGCTGTCTGACAAGGATACGGTGCTGGAGGTCGGCCCCGGTATCGGTACGCTGACGCAGGGACTGGCCGAAAGCGGTGCTTCGGTAGTGGCTGTAGAGCTGGATAAGCGTCTGCTGCCGGTGCTGGACACGACGCTGGAGGGCTATGATAATGTGCGCATTGTCAACGGCGATATTTTGCAGGTTGATATTATGCAGACTGTGGGCGTGGACGAGTTCAAGGTGTGCGCAAATCTGCCATATTATATTACGACGCCGATTATTTTTGCACTGCTGGAGAAGCGTCTGCCGATGGAGCGTCTGGTGGCGATGGTGCAGAAGGAGGTCGCTGAGCGTATGGCTGCAAAGCCGGGCGGCAAGGATTATGGTGCGCTGTCTGTGGCGATTCAGTACTATACAGAGCCGGAGATTGCCTTTATTGTACCGCCGTCCTCGTTTATTCCGGCACCGTCTGTCGATTCGGCAGTTATCGTCTGCAAGCGTCGTGAGAAGCCGCCTGTGGAGGTCTGCGATGAAGCGCTGTTCTTCCGCGTGGTGAAGGCTGCGTTCTCGCTGCGCCGCAAGATGCTCAACAATTCGCTGAAGAATATGGGCATTAAGGGCGAGCAGGTTGTCAAATGGCTGGAGCTGGCTGGTGTCGACGGCAAGCGTCGCGCAGAAACTCTGAGCCTGGAGGATTTTGCGGCCTTGACGAATACCTTTGCGGCAAGCAAGGAATAATCTCTCGATAAAGTATTAGCATAAAAAACAAGCGTAGGAGCTGCGAAAATTTTTCGCTTCCTACGCTTATTTTAATTCAGTTTGAAGCTGTCGAGAGCGTATACAGCCTGCGGCAGCAGGTCGGTATAGCGCTTGGCAGGCATGACGAAAAGCATTTGATAGGTTCTGCCGTTCTGCGTGGCTTCAGCCTCTAGCAGCATTTTATCGCCATGGTAATCGTTTTGGCGGCTCAGCGTGCAGCTCCAAAGGAGTGCAGTTCCGTGTTGCCAATGCAGATAGACCTTGGTGTTTTCGTACTTGGGCAGCGGCTGCTGCGCGTCAAAGCTGACGGTGTCGCCTGCGTCGAGCATGGTTACGGCGCACATCAGCATGTTGCCTGCTGTGCGTACAAGCATAGCGCCTTCGGTCTGCGGCAGTCCGGACAGCGGATTTGCGCCGAAGATACGCGGCAAAGCAAGGCTGTAGCCGCCGCTTACGCTCGTCACCTGCTCGAAATTCGTTGCCTGCGGTGTACGCATAAACTGTCGTGGCAGCGGCGGCTTGCCGACAAGGTTGAGCTTTGGCTTGGGCTTAGGCTTAGCTGCGTCAGCAACAGGCTTGCTGCTGACGACAGGTGCAGCTTGTGCCTGCGCTTTTGCAGGTGCCGCATCAGGCGTTTGTGCTTGCTCGCTTTGCTTCTCTGCTTGCACAGGTGCTGGCTTTGGCGCTTGCTCAGTTTTGACTTCTGTTTGCTTTTGTGCAACGTTTGGCGTTTGAGCTTGCTCGCTCTGCACCTTGGCGTTGGCAGGAGCGTCAGGCGTGCTCTTCTTCGGCTCTACTGTAATAGGCGGCAGCTCGTGCGGCTTTGGCTTGACAGGCATTGTCGAAACGATGTCAGGGCGCTTCTGATAAGCCTGCCACAGCTCGTCAGGCGTAGCGGCATAAGCCGTGCCTGCGGCTAGCAGCAAGGCGCAGGCGAGCAGCGCAGACCTGCTCATAGCTTGTCACAGACTTCGTTGATGGCTGCTTCATCGACGCGCATAGCGGCGATGGTTTTTTCCATAAGCTCGTCCAGCGGCCAGCCGAGCATTTCTGCGCCCTGCTTGATAACGTCACGGCTGCAGCCAGCGGCAAAATGCTTATCCTTAAATTTTTTCTTGAGTGACTTCAGCTCCATGTCCTGTACGCTCTTAGACGGACGCATAAGGGCAGCGGCACCGATGAGGCCGGACAGCTCGTCGATAGCGAACAGCACCTTTTCCATCTGATGCTCCGGCGCGATGTTGGCAGCGGTCAGACCGTAGCCGTGGCTGGCAGTAGAGCGGATGATGCTTTCGTCAACGTTGTGCGCACGCATGAGCTCCTGCGATTTAACGCAATGCTCCTCCGGATAGAGCTCAAAGTCCAGGTCATGCAAAAGGCCGACGTTGCCCCAGTATTCCTCCTGGTCGCCATAGCCTAATTCCTTGGCAAAATAGCGCATGATGCCTTCAACGGTCAGCGCATGGCGCAGATGAAAGGACTCCTTGTTATATTCGGTGAGTAATTTCCAAGCTTCTTCTCTGTTCATAATTATCTCCTCGCTTTAGAAAAAATTTAGGTCATAAAGGCCGGGTTAGTAGTATAGATTGCTTGCAGGCTTGCTCTTAAAGCATATAATCAGGCTTATCCTGATGCTTGCTGCGATATTCATTAATCATATCTGCCAGCGTGGTGTGGTCAACCACTTCGTCAATCGCGTCTTGAATTTTTTTATAGAGACCGATGGTGATGCAGGAGTCAATCTTATCGCAGGGTGTAGCGCAGTCCAGACAGGACACAGGCGCCAGGCTGCCCTCGACAATGCGCAGGATTTCGCCTACAGTGTATTGCTCAGGCGTGCGTGCAAGACGATAGCCGCCCATAGCGCCGCGAGCGCTTTGCACAAGGCCGCTCTTGCTCAAAAGATGGATAATCTGCTCGAGATATTTATCTGAAATATGCTGCCTTTGCGCGATGGTCTTTAAGGGAATATAGGAACCTGTATGGTTAATCGACAAATCTAGCATCAGACGCAGCGCATAGCGTCCTTTGGTAGAGATTTTCATGCTGTCACAACCTTTCTTATAAACCTTATTTTACTATGCTTTTACTAGGAATTCAACGCTTTAGTGTGCGGATTTCCTTTTTTGTTACATTTGGCTTTAAATTAGAAAATAGTAGTGCCATTTGTCGTGGTTTTGTGTTACAATAACATATATGCTGGCGTGAGACAGCAGGCTTACGAAAAATTTTTCTGGAGGATGAAGCATGGAAAAGAATAAATTAGATAAAACCTTTAAATATTATCTGGGAATTTTCACTGAGGATCAGGAGCTGGCGAAAATTCTGAACAAGGTGAGCTTTCAGGAGCTGTTCAATCCGAAATTCTTACAGGAGAACAGCAAATTTACCTCTATGGATGATATGATCTGGCGCAGCGGCTTCGGTATCATGAACCTGATGGAGGTTGAAAACGTTAATCAGGATAAGTGGAACGAGTATATTGCCAAGAATACTGAATGCGCAACATGGCATGAGTTCGGTAAGGTAGCCATGATTGACTGGATGAAAAATAAATTAGAAGAAGTAAAAAAATCCAAGAACTAAGAAAAATACCGAAGTCGTATAGGCTTCGGTAAATTTTATTTATGAGGGGAACATTATGGAAATAGTTTTACACGCCTTTAATGGCATTCTGACCATCCTGATTATGGTGGCAGTCGGTTTTTATCTGGAGCGCAAAGGCTGGTTCAGCGAAGAAAGCGTAGCGCTGATTTCGCGGCTTGTGAACTATATCTGCCTGCCGACGTATATGCTGACGAATATTTTAAGCCAGTTCAAGCATGATCAGCTTATCAGCTTGTCGCACGGGCTCATAGTGCCGTTGATTTCGATGCTTACAGGCTATTTTATCAGCATTTTTTTAGGCAGAATGATTGGCGTACCGCGTGCGCATCAGGGGATTTTTCGACGTGTGTGGCGTTTTCCAACACGATTTTCATCGGTCTGCCGTTGGGCATTGCGCTCTTTGGTGATGCAGGCGCACCATATATTATGATTTATTACATGGTTAATACGACGCTGTTTTGGACGATTGCCTTTCACGATTTGGCAACCTGCAGCGGCACGGAAACGCCGCTGTTTAGCTGCAAAACCTTGCGCAGCATTATATCACCGCCGCTTATGGGCTTTATGCTGGGGGTGGCGATGGTGCTTTTGGAATGGTTGCTGCCGGAGCCTATTTTCCGTTCATTCCATTATCTGGGCAGCATGACGACGCCGCTGGCGATGCTTTTTATCGGCATTGCGATGAGCAAGACGAACTGGAATGAGATTGCCTTAGGCAAGGAGCTAGTAGCAGCGATGCTCGGACGCTATCTTATCTGTCCGTGGATTGTGTTTTTAATTATTCCTTTCTTTCATCTTGAGCCGATGATGGAAAAGGTTTTTGTTATCATGGCGGCGATGCCGGCAATGACGAACACGGCGATTGTCGCTAAAAGCTATGGTGGTGACTACAAGTACGCGGCGATGCTTACGGCGGTGAGCACGGTGCTGGCGATTGTGGTGATTCCGTTTTATATGTGGGTGGTGCATTAAGGCTTGAAAAAATGCTGGCAGCGTGCTGTCAGCATTTTTTTATGTGTGTAACAATATAGCTATGAGAAGCTAGTGATATGTTCGCAAAAGCTCAGAAAAAGACAAACAAAAATTCATAAAGCCGTTGACAAAGTTCGTCCGTTGTATTAAAATATAGACAAACAAAAATTTGTCAGGTGGTGAAAAATATGAAAGCTTTTTTAGTCGGATTCTGCTGCACATGTATACTGTTTGCTTGCTTTAATTTTTTGTTTGGAGAAACTCCGTCTTATCGTGAGGCTGTGGTTGTTGTAAAGCATGGCGATACGCTGTGGGATATTGCTTGTGCACATACGTCTGAGAATGAGGATGTACGCGATGTAATGTATCGTATTCAAAGCAGCAACGACTTAAAAACGCTGCATGTTTATCCCGGACAGGTGCTCAAGGTGCAGCAGCGCGTGCCGTATAATGCGCAATATGATGGACTGATGGTAGCAAACAAATAATTTCACAAAATTTACGCAAGGCATTTTGCGGGTACTGTCGAATAATATATAAGTAAAGATAATAACAGAGGAGGTACTTGCAGATGCAGAATAAGAAATGGATTGCTGCGGCACTGGCAGCAGGCTTTATTTTGGGCAATAGTATGCCGTCGGCGCAGGCCGGTATTTTAGACAAGGTGCTCAAGGGCGGTGCAGTAGGCTACGTTGTTGATGCTACAGCTCCGGCTTTGAATGATGCTATTAACAAGGTAACGATGAAATATGGCGTAGGGACGACAGATGCAACGAAGGTTGTGCCGATTATTTCTGTAGGCGATGGCAGCCGTGCTGGTGCAGCACAGGTGTCAGGCCCGCAGTCGAAGGTTGACCAGGTTAAGGCAGCGCTGATGATTGAGCAGACGCTTTTAGGCGTGCGCTGCAAGGTGCTGATTCCTGTCGACAATGTTTCGTATAGAGATGTTAACCGCGTACAGGGCGTTGGCGTAAGCGCTTCGCTTGACGTAAAGATTTAAAAGAGCATAAAAAAATTGCCGCATGGCTGGGACGTTTCTTCTAGGGGTAGAGAAGCGCCTGCAGCTATGCGGCATTATTTTTCGTTTTTACAGTACCTTGCCTAAAAGGCTGAGTACGTTCTGGTGGGTGATTTTAGCTATGGTGCTGTCGCTATATTTTGTAGCGAGGAAGTCGACGAGAGGCTTGTAGTCCTGTACGCCCTGAATATTATAGGGCGGATGGCTGATGCCGTCAAAGTCGCTGCCGAAGCCAATGTGGTCATCATTGCCTATGAGGTTCAGCATATGGTCGATATGACGGTAAACGCTTTCTATGCAGGCATCGTTGTAATCATTTTCGAGGAATTGGCCGGCGAAGGTGATGCCGATAAGGCCGTCGTTTTCGTTGATAGCCTTAATCTGCTGGTCGTCGAGGTTACGCGGATGCGGGCATAGAGCCTTGGCATTGGAGTGCGTTGCGATAATTGGCTTGGTGCTGGCTTCGATAACATCCCAGAAGCCGGCAGGAGCGATATGGGAAACATCGACAAGCATACCTAGCTTGTTCATTTCTGCAACAACCTGACGGCCAAAGACGGTTAGGCCGCCGCCGCTTTTTTCTTCGTTGACACCGTCAGCGATATCGTTGCGGTTGCTCCAGGTGAGCGTCATAGCACGCACGCCAAGCTCATACAGGCAGCGCAGTGCCTCAAGGCTGCCGTCGATAGCGCCGCCCTCTTCAATAGCCAGCAGCGTTGCTGCCTTGTGGTTGAGTACGTCGGCAACGTCCTCCTTCGTGCGCACCTGCAGCACATCAATGCCGTCAGCATGCAGCTTTTTTACCTCCTGCAGGTACTTGTCGAGGTATTGCAGGGTGTAGCGCAGACCGCCGTAATAGCGGAATTCCTGCGTGGGAACATAAATAGCGCAGAATTGCAGACCGCCGCCGAGCTCTATCAGGCGCTGGATATCAAAATGCTGGTCGTTGGCGTAGATGCTGGTGCCTTTCTTGTATAATTCGGTAAGTGTGTCACAATGACAATCGCAGATAAACATAATAGGGACTCCTTTCACGAAAGCCCCCGCTGCTCACGTAGGTGAAAAGCGGGGGCTTATCTTACGTATAAACTTTAAAATAACTTACTAAAGCTTTTCTTACCAGCCGGTGTAGTAGAATAAGAAGGTCATGCCGATAGTGGTAATCATAGCACCTGCCATCGGAATAGCAGTACGTTTAACAAGATCAAACGAGGAAACCTCGCCCATACCGGAGGATACAACGATAACCGCGGTAATCGGGGAGCAGTTACGCATGATGGAAGCTGCAAAGTGCATCGGCAGCAGCATCAGTACGGGATGCAGACCGGTGTGGGCTGCAACTGCCGGGGTAAGAGCGGCGAAGGCAAAGAACGGAGCATTGCCGCTGCCCATAACAACTGCGGATACAGCGATGATAGCAACCATTACGAGCATCATAGACATCGGGCCGAAGCCTAAGTCTTTGCTGCCGTCGATCAGGGTGTTGATAGCGCCCATGGAAAGCAGGCCTTTAGCGAAGGTCTGACCAGCAACAACTAGGGTGATAACGTTAGCCATCTGCAGGCCTAAGCCGTCAAAGAAGGTTTGCACGTCGCCAAAAACCTTCTTGCCGTCGCGCCAGCGGATGAATTCGCAGATAACGCCAACAAACAAACCGATAAACATAGCCATAACGATGTTCATTTTAATCCAGGTAATCCACAGGGAGCTGAAGCAAAGAATCAGCGCCAGCGGAATAATCGGCAGAATTGCGTAGGCGGTCGGAGCATTATCAGCTTCGTCCTGAACTCTTTCTACTTCAATCGGTTTAACAACATGACCATCACGTTTGTCCATGTATTTCTGAGTCAGGTAATGCAGTACGCCGACAACAACGAAGGCAACGGCAACGATAGGTACCTGATAATGGCTCCAGTAGAATACAGGATCAACGCCTGCAGTCTCTGCGGAGAGGATAGTGCCGGTGTCACTAGGACTCCAGTCAAAGCAAAGGGTAGTAGCAACTGCTGCGGTTGCAGACAGGCGGCTCACACCAAGACCGAGAAGAATCGGGAACATGGTAACCATAAGCAGCATAGCCAGACCAGATGCGCTGTTGATGCACAGACCGATAAGCATACCAACAACCCAGGTGCCGCTCATTACGAGATAAGGCGATTTTAAAGCCATCAGCGGTTTGATTGTCAGACGAACGAGGGAGCGGGAAGCGCCGATTTTATCCATATATTTGGCGAAAGCGCCTACGGACATAATGTTCAGGCCCAGCTTGCCGACGTTGGAGCTGAAGGTTGCGCGAATAAATTCGAACGCATCGAAGAAGACAGAACCAGTTGTTGCTTTAGCGCCAAGAATATGGCCATAGCCTAAAACGCTTGCCAGGTACATCATGATCATGCCACCCATGAACAGAACTGGTTGGGGTTTGAACTTTTTGTAGATCAGATAACCTACCCAAAAAGTTACCAGTGCAGAAATTGTAATACCCATTTGCATCATCCTTTCTTCTTTGAAAATGTTGCACAAAAAATTTTGGTAATTCAATTATATCATACGAAAAGATGCAGAAGCAACAAAAAAACCTGTATACTTCTTTACACTTTGAGAAGGATACAGGTTTTTTAACTAAAAAATGTCTAGTTTAAATAGACAGTGCACGCAGCACATGCTGCACATAAAGTGCCTGGATTGACTTTGCACGACCAAGACCGCAGAGGTGACCGGTGGTCTTGATACCGAGAGCTTCAATCTGCGTCTTCCAGCTGTCGTCCTCGTCACCGTACATATCGTTGTTGGCATGGTCGCCGGCAACTACCATCAGCGGGTACATATGCACATGCTTGTAGCCGCGCTCCTTGAGCTTTTCCAGCACGGCTTCAAGATTTGGTGTATCCGCCTCTTCGACGGTGCCGACGATAGCGGGGAAGCCCAGCTTATCGAAAATCTCTTGCAGCTTGACATAGGTATAGCCATGCGCCTTGTTGTTATTACGCGGTGTGCCGTGGCCCATAAAGACAACACCCTCGTCGTCTGCGAGCGTGGGTACTTGAGCGGCGATGGCAGAAGCGGCCAGGCTGAAATCATCATCACTGTCGATTAAAGGGTGGCTGATGCGGATTTTTTTGAAGGCATGGGCGTATTTTTCTTGCAGGCTCAGTACCTTTTGTTCAAATTCTTCACCATGCAGAAGATGTGTAGGCTGGAGGATAACCTCCTCGTAGCCCTTTTCCTGCAGCTGCTTCAGCACAGTTTCGGTGTCATAAATTTTGATGCCGCGTTCAGCAAGACGCTTGCGGATAATTACCGAAGTAAATGCGCGGAAATGGTCATAGGCAGGAAAGGCAGCGGCAAGCGCCTGCTCAATACCGCCGATGTCATGAGTACGGGTTTCGTCAAAGGTGGAACCAAAGCTGATAACCACCATAGCTTTTTTGTTGTCCATTTTTGGCACCTCGTTTTTTAGTTTACAAGTAAGTTTAACATAAAATACTCTCCGTTCTCAAAACGAGGGCGGAGAGTATTTGTATTAGAAAGTATGATCGAGAAAGCTAAAATTATTTAGCTTGCAGAGCGTCCCAAGAGTCGTTTGCTCTTTCAACGAAGAGTTTTTGCACTGCAGCATTTTCACCCAGACCATGGATGTAGGTGGTTACTTTGAAGCCTTCTGCTTGCAGTTGAGACTTGAAGGAATCAGGCTCGTCACCAGCCATATCGTTGTTAGCATGGTCGCCAGCAACCATCATCAGCGGCATCATGGTTACGTTTTTAATGCCTTTAGCTTTCAGCTGCGGAACAACAGTGTCCAGATGCGGCCAGCCTTCTACGGAGAAGATGTAAGCGTTGGTGTAGCCAAGCTCATTCAGACGGTCTTGCATTACTGCATAGTAAGCGTTGGACGGATGCGGAGTACCATGAGCCATGATCAGGATAGCGTCTTTTTTGCCAGTTTTCGGGAACTGGGTGGACAGAGCCTTCATGGTTTCGGTAATATCGTCAGCTTGGCCTTCTTGGCCTTGCCAGTACATCAGCGGAGTACCGAAGGTCATCTTTTTGAAGTCGTTTTTATGCAGGTTGTAAACAGCATCTTTATAAGCATATTCCATGCCAGGAATGATGTCCAGAGAGGTCAGAGCAATACGAGTATAGCCTTCTGCTTTCAGTTGAGCCAAAGCTTCTTCCGGAGTCGGAATGGTGATGCCTTCGTGAGCTTTTACGCGGTCAATAATGATATGAGAGGTATATGCGGTAACAACCTTTACGCCAGGATGAGCAGCTTTGATAGCTTCAACGGTCGGGTTGATGGTTTTTTCACGGCTATCTTTGAAGGTGGTACCGAAGCTCATTACTACGATAGCATCTTTGTTCGGCAGGTTAGCCAAAGCAGGATTTACATTAGTTTTTACACCTACTTGGGATGCCATCAGCAGAGCTGGGGTAGCGTCCTTAACTTCGTCGTTCAGTTGATATGCAGCGTGGGAAGTAGCGGCAAAGCCCAACAGTGCAGCACAGGTCATAGATGCAGCAGCAAATTTTTTCAAGCTTTTCATGTTTAAAGCACTCCTTTGATATTCATAATCATCGAAAATACGATAGGGTTTTTAACTACCCTATTTCTTTGTATTATATCACGTCTATATGACATGTCAAGGGTAATAATACGATTTCCTATTATATTTTGGCATAAAAAAATACTTGTGCGCAGTTTGACCAAAATATTCTTCTGGACGAAGCTTTGCACAAGCAGTAATTTCTTTTATAAATAGTTATTTTTTAAAGATTTTGTTGAAGCAGTCCTTCACAGAACGGCCAAGCATTCCGTCTGCCGGGTCGTTTTCATAATCGCGGTTGCGGTTGTCACTGAAGGATGCAATAAGAGTACCGTTTTTTAAATCATAGAAGTTGTAGATAATACTCATATAGGCCTGCGGATAGGTAGATTCCGGTATCCAGCGCTGGCGGACAACGTCCTCCGTCCAGGACTGGCGATGCCCTGCTTTATCATAGTAATAATGAGTTTCTTTTGTCGTATAATCCTCGAAATGGCCTGGGATACGAACTGTTCTATAACCGAAATGGTTAATAGTTACGCGCAGCTCAACCTCCTTCGGAGCATAATCGGGACGGACGTTTTTGTCTTTGTTGTATTCTGGCAGAGGATTTGCGGTTTCGTCCGCAACAATTAGCTTTTGCTTGCCTGCAGCTTGCAAAATAGCAGCAAGCACCTTGTTGTCTGCGTTTTCATCAACGTGGAAATAGCGTGAGGGCTCGCCTTCAAGATTTTCAATCTGGGTAATATGAAGCTCTTTTATGGCGCTGAATTTATATTCGGGATGCGTATAGGGCTTGTTAGCAAAGCAGGAAACGTTGACGCAGAGCAGCATGATGAATGTGAGCATAAACGAGAGAAGCTTTTTCATAGCAGACCTCCTGAAAGCATAGATAAAGGTTATTTTTTCAGCATAGCCTTGATGCCGGCAAAGGTTTCGGGGCTAATGATGTGCTCGATGCGGCAGGCATCCTTTTCGGCAATAGCTTCATCAACATGCAGGATTTCGTTGATAAAGCGAGTGAGCGTTACATGGCGGTCGTAAACAGCTGCGGCTTTTTTCTGACCGTCCTTGGTCAGCAGGATGCGTCCGTCAGGCTCCATGATGATATAGTTATCGCGCTTTAGGATGCTCATGGCGCGGCTGACGCTGGCCTTGGTGAAGCCCATTTCTTCTGCAATATCTATAGAACGAACGCTGCCGTTGCGCTTGCCGAGAATAAGAATAGTTTCAAGATAATTTTCGCCAGATTCTAAAAGTGACATGTCGTAAACCTCCGTACATTTTGTATTAGTAGAAAAAACTTTTTTTATTAATACTATTTTAGCATATTTAGACCGTACAGTCACTAGCAAGATAGTGTATAATTAAAATATATAAGGATAAATGCGCCGGGAAGCGTCTGCTTACCGATATTTTGTGAGAAAGGTTGTGAAAGGCTTTGTTAAGCTTTATTAAAGAAACAAAGAGCGTTTGGGAAAGAATGCGCGAGTGCGCAAAGCCGCTAGTGCTATACGGCATGGGTAACGGAGCAGATAAGATTCTTGATTGGTGTGAGGAAAATCAGGTCAAGGTGCAGGGCGTATTTGCCAGCGACGAATTTGTACGCGGACAGCAGTTCCGCGGCTTTACTGTGGAGCGCTTTGATGCACTGAAGGAGCGTCTGGGAGAGGAGCTGCTTGTGGTTATCGCCTTTGCGAGCGAAAGGCCGGAGGTGCTGCAGCGCTTTGCTGAGCTGGACGCAGAGCAGGAGGTCGTAGCGCCGCACCTGCCGCTGTTCGAGGAAGAGGAGACGGTGAGCAGTGCGTGGCTGCAAAGATACGAAGCAGAGCTGCAGGAAGCGTATGATTTGCTGGCTGACGACAGGTCGCGCGAGGTGTTCAGCGCAACGCTTAATTATAAGCTCAGCGGTAAAATAAAGTACCTTTTTGCGTGCGAGACGCAGCGTGTGGAGGATATCCGTGAGCTGCTGGCTCCTGCTCAGGACGAGGTTTATCTGGACTTGGGCGCCTACAATGGCGATACGATTCGTGAGCTGGGAGAGCTGACGGACTGGCGGTGGCGCGAGGTGGTGGCGGTGGAGCCTGATCGCCGTAACTGCCGCAAGCTGCGCGTTTTGGCAGAGGAGCTGGCGGAGCGCGGCTTGCCCGTGGAGGTGCATGAGGCAGGAATCTGGAGCGAGCAGGGCGAGCTTGGCTTCAGCGACAGCGGTGGACGCCAGTCGACTTTTATCGGTGCGGAGAAAAAAACTGTGCCGGTAACGACAATAGATGCGCTGGCAGAGGGACGTGAGGTCAGCCTGATTAAGATGGACGTGGAGGGAGCAGAGCTGCAGGCTTTGACAGGTGGCAGGGAAACGCTGCAAAAAGCTGCACCTAAGCTTTTTGTCGCTGCCTATCATTATGACGTAGACTTATTCCGCCTGCCGCTGCTGCTGCAGAAAATCGTGCCGCAGTACAAAATCTATCTGCGTAAGCATCCCTATGTTCCGGCGTGGGAGCTGAACTATATCTGCACGAAATAAGACGGGACAAAAAACGACCACGCAGGACAAAAAACGTCAAATGTAGCTTCGTGGTGGAATGTCCATATAAATAACGTAAAAGTGACACAAAAAGTAAAAAATATGTTAAAAAAGTGTAAAGTGTAAGCAGGGAAAAACGCTCCTGCAGCGAATCTATCAAATATAGGTGTAGAATGTGTGTTACACTGCGTTTATGTATAACAATGATGATTCGAAAAGGAGTGTTTGGAAATGAAAAAATCTAAATGGATGCTTGGCGCAGCAGCGATTTTAGCAATGTCCGTAGCTTTGGCTGGCTGCGGTGGCGGCGACAAAAAGGCTGATAACAAGGCTGGTGGCACTAAAGGTGAATTGATGGTTTATACCTCCATCTATCCTGATATCATTGACAATATGTGCAAACCGAATGTTGCTAAAGCATTCCCCGATATGAAGGTTAACTGGTTCCAGGGCGGTACCGAAAAAGTTGTTACCAAGATTACCGGCGAAATCAAAGCTAAAAAGATTGCTGCCGATGTATTGATGGTTGCTGATCCTTCCTACTACCTGAAGCTGCAGGATCAAAAGCTTCTGCTTCCGTACAAATCCAAAGAAGAGGCTAACCTGATCAATGATAAAGCAGAGGATGGCTCCTGGTATGCAGTTCGTGTCTGCAACATGATTATTGCTTACAATGCTGATAAGCTGAAGGCAGAGGACGCTCCGAAAAACTGGACTGATCTGACTGATCCGAAATGGAAAGGCAAAATTGCTATGCCGAACCCGATGCTGTCCGGTACCGCATATGTAGCAGTTGGCGCACTGGCTGACAAATATGGCTGGGAATACTTCGACAAGCTGAAAGCTAACGGCCTGCGTGTTGAAGAAGGCAACTCCGCTATTCAAAACAAGCTGTTGACCGGCGAATATGCAGCAGCAATGATTTTGGAAGAAAACATCCTGAAATTGGCTAATACTAAGAAAGAGCCGCTGAAAGTTATCTATCCGAGTGACGGCGTAATCCAAGTTCCGTCTCCTATCGCTATTTTCAATACTACCAAGAATCCTGAAGGTGCAAAAGCATTGGTTGACTGGTGGCTGTCTAAAGAAGGTCAGCAAGCAGTTGTTAAGGGCTGGATGCACTCTGTTCGTGGCGATGTTAAAGAACCGCTTGGTTCCGTTCCTACTAAGGGTCTGACCGATAGCAAGATTAAAGTTGACTGGAGAAAATTGGCTGATAATAACGCTCAAATCAAGGAAGAGTTCCGTAAACGCGTTATGGACAAATAATTATACCTGTTAAAGTAATCCATAGGCAAAACAGGGACGCTTTGGCGCTCCCTGTTTTTCCTGCTTTATAGTTTAGATTGAAATACTACTTTATTTTTTAGATTTTAGGGAAGGAGAACCTTACTTTCCATGCTTTCATCACGAATTAACAGCAAAACTATTGTCATTTCACTATCCGTTCTGCTGCTGCTTTATTTTGTAATTTTCCCGATGGGAATTTTACTTTTTGACAGCGTTGTTAAGGATGGTGCTATTAACCTCGAAAATTACCGTAATGTGTACAGCGCGGACGTCAACTGGAAGGCCTTGACTAATACCGTAGAGCTGTCTCTGATGGTTATGATTGCCAGCGTTATTATTACTTTTCCGCTGGCGTGGCTTGTTGGCCGTACCGACATGCCGGGCAAAAAAGGCTTCCGTACTCTTTTGGTTTCCAGCTATATGATTCCGCCTTATGTTGGCGCAATCGCATGGGTGCAGCTTCTGAATCCCAGCGTTGGCTACTTGAATAATATTTTTAAGTTTATGTTTGGCCTGGAAACAGCGCCCTTTGATATTTACACCTTCTGGGGTCTGGCTTGGGTATTGACATTGTTCTATTCACCCTTTGCCTTCATTACCATCTCTCGTGCTATGGAGAAGATGGACCCGACCTTGGAGGAGGCTGCGCGTGTAAGTGGTGCTTCTCCGCTGCGTACTGTATTGGACGTAACCTTGCCGCTGATGGCACCGTCTATTCTTGCCGGTGGTCTGCTGGTATTCATTGCTGCAGGCTCCTGCTTCGGTATTCCCTCCATTGTTGGTATGCCAGGTAATATCGAGGTTATGACTACTCGTATCGTAACCTATATTTATATGGGCGATGATGCCGGTGTGCGTGATTCCACCGCTCTGGCTGCTTCTTTGATGTTTATTGCCAACTTCCTGCTGATGGGCATGACCTGGATGATGGGCCGCAAGGATTACACCACTATTTCCGGTAAATCTACCCGTCCTAACATTGTTGAGCTTGGCAAATGGAAATGGCCTGCTTTCTTTGCAGTAGGTCTGTATGGCTCAATTGCTGTAATTATTCCCTTAGGCTCCATCGTGCTGACTTCTTTCCTGAAGTCCATGTCTAAGCCTATCGAATGGTCTAATATCGGTATTGAACCCTGGATTCCTGTTATTACCAGTGCACAGTATATGGAAAGCGTCTGGAACTCTGTTGTTTACGGTGTTATTGCTGCTACCATCGGTACACTTGTCAGTCTGTTTGTTGCTTATCTGGCTGTTAAGACCAAAATCAAAGGCCGCAGCATTCCTGACCTGCTGGTAGTAATTGGCGGTTCTACTCCGTCCATCGTTATCGCTTTGGCTTTGATTATTACCTTTAGCGGTAATTTCGGCCTGAATATGTATTCTACAATGTGGATTATTATCGTCAGCTATCTGGTTAAGTACATGACTATGTCCGTGCGCACTATTGCCGCTGCTCTGAGTCAGGTACACATTTCTCTGGAGGAGGCTGCCCTGAACTCTGGTGCTAACTGGCTGCGCTGCTGCAAGGATATCATCATTCCGTTGATTGCTCCTTCCGTAATTGCAGGCTGGTTCCTGATTTTCATGCCGTCCTTCTACGAGCTGACCATGTCCCTGCTGCTGTACGGTAGTGACACCAAAACCATCGGCGTATTGCTGTATGAGCTGCAGACCTATGCTGATACTCAGAACGCATCCGTGCTTTCTGTAATCATTCTGATGATTGTCTTGATTGGCAACCTGATTCTGAAAAAGCTTTCCAAGGGTAACGTTGGTATTTAACAAGGAGTGAACAAATAAATGTCTGAGGTAAGAATTGAGCATGTATTTAAGCGTTTTGGCAGCGTAACTGCTGTAAATGATTTTAATTTAGTTGTAAAGGATGGCGAATTTGTTTCCATCCTCGGTCCCTCCGGCTGCGGCAAGACCACGACTCTGCGTATGATTGCAGGCTTTGAACGCGCAACTGAGGGCGAAATTTATATTGGCGACCATTGCGTCAGCTCTTCTATCCAGAGCAGCTTTACTCCGCCGGAAAAACGCGATATCGGTATGGTATTCCAGTCCTATGCTGTATGGCCGCATATGACTGTAGCTGAAAATGTTGGCTATCCGCTGAAAATCCAAAAGGTAGACAAGGCTGAGCGTGAACGTCGTGTTCAGGAAATGCTGGAGCTTGTACATCTGGGTGAGTATGGCAAGCGTTATCCTAATCAGCTGTCCGGTGGCCAGCAGCAGCGTGTTGCGCTGGCACGTGCGCTGGTAGCACAGCCTGGTCTGCTGCTTCTTGACGAGCCGCTGTCTAACCTGGACGCTAAGCTGCGTGAGTCTATGCGCTTTGAAATTTTGGAAATTCAAAAGAAAACTGGCATTACCGTTGTTTATGTAACCCATGACCAGGGTGAAGCAATGGCTATGAGTGATCGCGTTGTTGTTATGAGCATGGGCGTTGTGCAGCAGATTGGTGCGCCGCATGAAATCTATACCAAGCCTGCCAACAAGATGGTTGCCGACTTTATCGGTCTGGTTAACTTCATCGACGGCGAGGTTAAGGGTGATCGCGTATTCATCAAGGGCAGCAATGTTTCCTTCCCGAATCACAGCAAGATTACTGGCGAGGCTACGATTGCCGTTCGTCCGGAGAACATTACTATGTCGCTGAGTGGCGGTCAGGTAGAGGGCCAGCTCACGCACCGCTTCTATCTGGGTGATGCTGTTGATTATCGTGTAAATGTACATGGTCATGATATCCGCGTTATCGTGAAGGGTGCAGATCTGAACGCTATTCCTGATGGCTCCAAGGTATATCTGGACTTTGACAGAGTTATGGTTTTCGATAGAAACTAAGAGAAAATGAAAAAGTGGCTGCTGCATCAAGCTTAGTTGGTGCAACAGCCACTTTTGTTATGTCTTAGCTTATACGCTTTTTACCAGCATTTGTGCATTAGCTGGATTGTCTTTAAACATTTTTAATAATCTGCTTGCAGGTCCGCTAGGAGAATTAATCCCTTGCTCCCATGCTTCTACTGTTTTTTTTGAAACACCTAAAATAGCTGCAAAAATAACCTGAGTCATTTGCAGATTAGTTCTGATGAGCTTTATGTCTTCAGGCTTGAAGGATTCGAGTGGTTCAACCTTGATTTTATGTGTTTGGGCTTGCGGGCAGTTCCCCTGAGTGTAGTCTACAGCTTGGTTAAGGCCTGCCATAATGCTGTCGTAAACGTTCATGATTGCTACCTCCTATCCTATTAAATAGTATATAAGAGGTTGGGGATTTGGTCAAGAGAAATTTTAGGTTCGTATAGTATGATGTAATTAAAAGTTATCCACTAAACTCTTTCATTTCATGCTATAATAGCAGAAGAAAGGCGGAACAATGATGCATAGAAATATATTTTTTAAAAGCATAGCTCTGCTGCTGCTTTTAGTGATGCTGGCAGGCTGCGGTCAGGAGCAGGCAGCGCAGCCGAAGCAGCTTATGCTTTGCAGCAGCATGAGCAAGAAAATAACGGAGCTGTTTGCCGAAAACTATAGTAAGGCGACAGGCGTAAAGGTGAAAATCAGCTATCTTCCTGCCGGGACGCAGAAGGAGCGTCTTGATTACCTGCGCCAGAATAAGTTTGACGTTTGGCTGGGCGGTACGTCGGAGGAGTATTTTCTCGCTGATGAGCAGAAGATTCTGCAGCCCTATATCGTCAAGGAGGCCTATAAGGTTCCGGCGGAGCTGCGCAACCGTACAGGACAGTGGACGAGCCTGTATCTGAGCTATATTGCTTTTTTGAGCAACAAAAATAATCTGCATGCCTATGGCCTTTATGCGCCGGAGAGCATGGAGGAGCTGCTGGCGCCGCAGCTGAAGGATGAAATCGTACTGGCAGACTTTAATCTTGGCGGCGCGAGCTACGGCATGATAACCTCGCTGTGGCAGCTGCGCGGCAAGAATGAGGCGTTGGCCTATGCCGGCAGGTTTAATGCGCAAGAGCCTGAGTATACGTCAGGCTTTGGTGAAGCAGTCGACAAGGTATATATTGGCAAAAAAACTGTGGCTGTGGTGCCGCTTGATTATGCTTTGCGTCTGGAGCGGAAGCATTCGCATCTTTTTGCTACTGTGGTGAAGGACGCTAACCGCAATATGCTGACCTGCGCGGCGATTATGCGCAACGCAGAGCATGTGGAGGAGGCGCGTGCCTTCCTCGATTATCTCATGAGCGACGAGGGGATGGAGCTTTTGCCTGCCAACGGCTATCACTATATCTGGCATGTAAAAAAATATCCGTATAATGACGGGCGGCGTGAGCTGCTCGGCAACATCAGCGTGCCTGTGGATGATTTAGGCTGGACAGCCGGTTCGAAGAGCGAGATTATCAGAGCCTGGCTCAATGCGAAAAAGCAGTAGAGAGCTGACTGCGAAATAGAAAGCGGACAATATTAAAGCCCGAAAGCTGGCATTAGCTGCCGACTTTCGGGCTTTAAGTGTTTCTGTATTGTATTATCCCAGCTTATGCTTTACGTGGTCAAGTGCCTGGTCGAAAAGGCTTAGCACATGTGCATCATCGAGAGAATAGATAACCTCCTTGCCGTCCTTGACGAACTTAACAAGGTTTGTCGCACGCAGAAGGCGCAGCTGATGCGAAATAGCAGAGTGCGTCATGTTGAGAGCTTCGGCAATACAGGTTACGCACATTTCCTCGTGCGCAAGTAGGGAGAGAATACGGATACGTGTCGGGTCACTGAGCACTTTAAAAATATCTGCCATCGGCTGGATATATTTTTCGTTTTCATGACCGGGAAGTGGGAGAGTGTGGGTGTGGGTCATTGGTTTCACCTGCTTTATTTTTTAGTGTTATTTAGGCGCATACCTTTGCTGAAAAAGTAGGCCAGAACTGCGTAGTAAAAGAAGCCGCCGGTTGTGGTTTTGCTGATAAACCACGTAGGAAAAAGAAAAAACGTAGTAATGATGAAAAGCAGCTGCGGCAGGCAGCCGAAGATACAGGCCAGTCCTTCCTCGCGATACCTTTGCTTGATATGGACGGCTGAAAGCACACTATAGCGTGAAGCGAAAACGCCGAAGCAAAGACCGCTGAACGCATAGAGCAGCCAGTTGACTATTTGTGAGAAATCCATCATTTGTCCGCCTTGCTGCTAGAAAACTGCTTGAGCAGACCGCCTTTGAGCAGCAGTCCGGCGATAATGCTGCCGCCGATGGTGCTGACGAGGAAGGGTGGGATGAAGAACCAGGCTGCGGCCTTGCTGCCCAGCAGCAGCGTCGCCATAATCCAGGCTACGAAGCCGCCGATGATGCCTGTGCCAAAAATTTCCCCGCCCATAGCCGCAGGAATGGTGGCAAAGCGCTTGTAGGCCAGTCCTGCAAGCAGGGCGCCAATCATGCTGCCCGGAAAGGCGAGCAGCGAGCCTGTGCCCAGCATATTGCGCAGGCAGGCGATGAGGAAGCCGATAGCTACGGCATAGTCGGGGCCGAGCAGCACTGCTCCCATAACGTTGATGGCGTGCTGTACCGGAAAGCATTTGGCAATGCCTGCCGGAATATAAATCAAATGCGCACTCAGCGTGCCGATGGCCACGAGCAGTGCAGCAGATGTGAGCTTTCGAGTTTGCATAAAAAATACCTCGCTTAAAAATTTTGAGTTAGTGTAAGCTTGCTCCTAACTATTATAGCATTGAACTGGAATTTTTCAAATACTTAGAGAGGAATTACCAGTGTTTTTGTAGAATATTTATACAAACTGGTCTGAATATAGATAAGGAGTGATATTGGTGAAGCTTTTAGAGGGCGTAAAGGTAATAGATTTTTCTAAGTGGCTGACTGGACAATACTGCGGTATGCTTTTGGGTGATTATGGCGCCGATGTTATAAAAATAGAGGATTTGGCAGGAGATGCGACGCGTCGCTTCTGGCCGGAGAAGGAGCCGGGCATGAGCTTTTGGCATCTGATGCTGAACCGAAATAAGCGTGGCGTAGCGCTGAACCTGAAGGCAGAGGGCGGCAGAGAGCTGCTTTTGAAGCTTTTGGCAGAGGCAGACGTTTTTCTGGAGGGCTTTAGGCCTGGTTACCTGGCGCGTTATGGTCTGGATTACGAGACAGTGCATAAAATCAATCCGCGGCTTGTTTACTGCTCGATTACCGGCTTTGGACAGAAGTGCCATAAGCCGGCGCATGATTTGAATGTTATCGGCCTGGCCGGACTCAACAGCCTTGATGATGTTGGCCGTGCCTGCGTTTCCGAGGTGCAGGTTTCGGCGATTGGCAGCGGTCTGAATGCGCTGAGTGCTATCAGCATGGCGCTGTTTGCGCGTGAGCGCAGCGGCGAGGGACAGTGGCTGGATGTTAATCTTTATGCGACAGCGCTGTCTATGCAGGTCACAGGCGCGAGCGCGCTGTGGGGCTGTGCGGAGACGGGCGACAAGCCCTTTGGCCGTATCGCTCATTATTATAATATCTACCGCACGAAGGACGGACGTTACCTGACGGTCGGCACGATTGAGCCGAAGTTCTGGCAGCGCTTCTGCGATTTAATCGAATGTCCGGAGCTGGAAAAGCGGCAGTATGATTTTGCGCATGAGGACGAGCTGCTGCAGCTGCTGAAGCAGAAGCTTGCCGAGAAAACGCAGGCCGAATGGCTGGAGCTTATTGGCGGCGCGGAGTTCTGCGTGACACCTGTGTGCAGTTTGGAGGAGGCGCTGCAGAGCGAGCTGACGCAGCAGGAGGACATCGTGCAGGAGGCAGACTGTGATTTGGGCAGGCTGCATTACCTTGGCGGTCCGGTGAAGTTTAGCGCCGCGCAGAGCGCGATTACCCGCCGTGCGCCGCGCTTAGGCGAGCATACGCAGGAGGTTTTGCGTGAGCTTGGCTATAGTGAAGAGCAGCTTGCAGAGCTTAGAGCGGCAAAGGCTGTGCTGTGAGCCTGAGGGCAGAAGGGAGCATAAAGTGAGGAAGATACTATTACGTTTTTTGATGACTGTGTTCATGGCCTGCAGCTTCTTTGTTGGCGGACAGCAGGCCGAGGCAGGGATGATTAGCCTGGAGGATGAAATAAAGATGGGGCGCGAGACGGCGCAGTCACTGGAGGCGAAGTATGGCGTGCTGCAGGATCCGTATCTGCAGGAGCGCGTGAATAATATCGGCCAAAGGCTGGCGAAGGTGTGCGGCCGCGACGAGCTGACCTATTCCTTCAAGGTGCTGAATTGCAATGAGGTCAATGCACTGGCTTGTCCCGGCGGCTTTATCTACGTTTATAAGGGACTCATAGATTATATGCCGACAGATGCCGAGCTTTCCGGCGTTTTAGGCCATGAGGTTGGCCACGTAGCGAAAAAGCATACGGTGAACGCGATTGAAAAGCAGATGTGGACCTCGCTGATACTTATTGTTGCGACAAAGGGACAGGGCATGGGCCTTGTGCAGGCAGCGCAGCAGGCGCTTTTTGCCGGCTATAGCCGTACCGACGAGCGCGGTGCGGATAAGGAGGGCGTAAAAAACTCTATTGCTGCCGGCTTTAATCCTTATAGCATGCTGATTACAGTGTGGAAGCTTGATAATTTGTCGAAGCAGGGCGGCGGCGCCAAATATGGTCTGTTCAGCAGCCATCCGGAGCCGGAGGAGCGCGTGAAACGCGTAATGAAGCAGCTCAAGGAGTATAATATTCATCCTGATGTTGTTGTTACGGATGATAACCATGCAACTGTTAAGGAAGGCAGCTGGAGCTTTAATATTAGCCAGAGCATCGGCAATACGAAGGCAAAGTACCGTGCCTATATGCTGGCAGGCGGCCTGTGGCAGGTACGCCAGCGCGGACCTGTTAACCCGAATCATTTTGTAGTCCATGATAATGGCAGCACTGCCGATATTTATTATGATGATATTCAGGTGCTGCGTCTGTATCAGCAGGATGCAGGTGCGTTTGGCAGCGCCGGAGCATATGCAGCGGCCTGTGCAGACATGCTGCGTCAATGGGCACCGCTGGCTAACGCCAACGATGCTAAACCGCAGAGCAGCAAGAAAAAATAAAATTTGGACATAGAAAAAGACCTTCTGTCTTGACATCAGACGGAAGGTCTTTTTTCCCTCTTACAAAGAAATAGGAAAAGAAATAAGAGAGACTTTATACACAGCTTGTTTTAGGCAAGCGGTGTGACGTTGATTGCCATCAGGCCGTTTTTGCCCTTGGCCAGCTGATAGGAAACTCGCTGGCCGGAATCAAGACAGCGATAGCCATGAGTTTTTACAGCGCTGAAATGGACGAAAACGTCTTCGCCGCTGCGGCGCTCAATGAAGCCATAGCCTTTAAGCGGATCGAACCATTTCACAGTGCCTATGTTGAGCATGTTATATCCTCCTTGAACTTTCAGTAAATTCCAACAGCTGTTGTAATTATTATAGCAAAGGGGGAGGGAAAAATCAACAGGAAATTTCAGAAAATTATTATATGTTTTTCTTGCGTCCCCAGAAGGCGTGAAATTTGCCGAGCAGCTCCTTGCCGGGCTTTTCCGGCCACAGCTCCTGCTTGTCGCTGCAGCGCATAGCGGCGGCCAGATGGTCATAAACATCAGGATAGAGCGCGTCGAGCTTGGCGATATGCTCCTTGATATCCTGACGCATGGTGTGACCGTCGTAGGGGCAGGGGTTTTTGATGGGCTGCAGGCCGAGCTTGGCGACGAGCTCACGGATTTCGCTTTCGCGATAGTAGAGCAGCGGACGCAGCACGGTGATGCCGCTGCGCGACAGCGGCGTTACCGGCAGAAAGGTGCGCAGCTGGCCGCTGGTCATGAGATTCATGAAAAATGTTTCTACGGCATCGTCGTTATGATGAGCGAGCGCTACCTTGTTGAAGCCCAGCTCCTTCGCACGGCGGTTGGTGGCAGCGCGGCGGAAGTAGGCGCAGGTGAAGCAGGGGCTGCCGCCCTTTTTGGCGTGCGCCTCCATGACGTTGACGTCGTCGCTGTAATGCGTAAGGCCGAAGCGAGCACAGAATTCCTCCAGCTCGGCCTTGGGGAAATTGGGCGCAAACATGCCGTTGACGGTGTAGCAGGCAAGCTCGAAGGGAATCGGCGAATATTTTTTGATTTCTGCGAGCATCGCGGTCAAAAGCATGCTGTCCTTGCCGCCGCTGAGACCGATGAGAATGCGGTCGCCTGGCTGGAGCATATCGAATTCGATAAGGGCGCGCCATAATTTGCTTAAATCCTCAGCAGGAACGAACGATTTATTTTTAGCCATACATAAGCCTCTTTTCTTAACAGGATGCTTATATTCTAACATATTGGCAGCTTGCACTCAATATTTTCCTAGCATTTTGCTATGGATAGATGGTCGCCTAAGGAGCCTTTTTTGTGATATAATATAATGGCTAATGATGTTTTTTATTTAGGCTGGAATACAGGGTATTCCGGGAGGATATGGAGGAAGCAGACTAATGACAGATACTATGCAGGGATTGAATTCAAAACAAATAGAAGCAGTACAGACTATCAATGGACCGATGCTGATTTTGGCAGGTGCAGGCAGCGGCAAAACGAAGGTGCTGACCTGCCGTATTGCGCATCTTTTGCAGCAGGGCGTGCGTCCTTACCGCATTTTGGCGATTACCTTTACGAATAAGGCCGCCAGAGAAATGCGCGAGCGTGTGGACCGCATTGCCGGAGCAGCTGCGCAAAGCGTGTGGCTGTTTACCTTCCACGCCTTCTGTGCGCGTGTGCTGCGTTATGATATCGACAAGCTGGGCACCTACAGCAACAATTTTGCTATTTATGATACGACTGATACGAAGAATATCATCAAGCAGGTGCTCAAGGAGATGAACCTTGACGACAAGCGCTTTAAGGATACGACGATTCTTAACTATATCAGCAATGCGAAGAACGCGCTGCAAACGCCAATCGAGTTTGCGCAGGCTGCAGGCGAATTTCATGAGCAGCAGGTAGCAAAAATTTATGCTGCTTATCAAAAGAAGCTGGAGGCTAATAACGCTGTCGATTTCGATGACCTGCTGCTGCTGACGCTGCGTCTGTTCAAGGAGAACGAAGAGGTACGCAACAAGTATCAGGATAAATTTGATTATATTATGGTCGACGAGTATCAGGACACCAACCATGCGCAGTATCTGCTGACGAAGATTCTCGCGGCTAAGCATCACAATATCTGCGTAGTGGGCGATGCTGACCAAAGCATTTATGGCTGGCGCGGTGCGGATATCCGCAATATTTTGGACTTTGAAAAGGATTATCCGGAAGCGAAGATGGTGAAGCTGGAGCAGAACTACCGCAGCACGCAGGTTATTCTTGATGCAGCGAATGCCGTGATTGACTATAACACCGGACGCAAGCCGAAAAGCCTGTGGACGAATAATAATGCAGGCTCGCTGATTACCCGATATGAAGCGACGGACGAGCATGACGAGGCGCGCTTCGTTGTTGAGCGCGTGCAGGAGCTGCAGCAGAAGGAAAACGCCAAGCTGGGCGATATGGCTGTGCTTTACCGCACGAATACTCAGTCGCGTGTTTTCGAGGAAACCTTGATTAAGAGCGGTATTCCCTACAGCATGGTTGGCGGCCTGAAATTCTATGAGCGCAAGGAGATTAAGGATATTCTCGCTTATCTGCGCCTGATTTTTAATCCGCATGACAGCCTGTCGCTGCTGCGTATTATCAACGTGCCGCGTCGTGGTATCGGCGATGCGACGCTGGGCAAGCTGCAGGCTTATGCGTCAGGCAGTGAGCAGAGTCTGTTCGAGGTGGTGTCGAACGCCGGAGATGTTCCGGGACTCAGCAGCCGCTTTGCCAATAAGCTGGATGAGCTGAGCGAGATTCTTTTTGATTTGATGGGCGAGGCAGCTGAGGCGCCGGTGAAGCAGCTCGTGGAGGATATTCTGGACAAAACAGGCTATCTGGCAGAGCTGGAGAGCAGCGATAGTCCGCAGGATAAGAGCCGTATCGAAAACCTGCAGGAGTTTTTGCGTGTAGCAGAGGATTTTGCTGAAAAATCTGCGCGTGACGGTGAGGAGGCAACGCTGGAGGGCTTCCTGTCCGATGTTGCGCTGGTAGCGGATATTGATGATGCGGAGCTGGGCGATGATGCGCTGACCTTGATGACGCTGCATTCTGCTAAAGGTCTGGAATTCCCGACGGTGTTCCTCGTTGGTCTGGAGGAGGGCATCTTTCCTCACGCACGCACTTTGCTCAACGAAAACGAGATTGAGGAGGAGCGTCGACTGTGCTATGTAGGCATTACGCGTGCGGAGAAGCATCTGTTCATCAGCAACAGCAAGATGCGTATGCTCTATGGTCGTCAGCCGATGTTCTATCCGGAGTCGCGCTTTATTAAGGAGATTCCGGATACGCTTATTGATACCTATAAGCGCCCGGAGGTGCAGCGCCGCGTAGTGCTGCGTGATGTAGCACCGAAGCCGAAGGCGAAGGTTGTTGCAGGCAACTGGTTCCTGCAGCCGAAGGAAAGCTTTACGCCAAAGACTGAAGGTGCTGTGGCACGCTTTAACGTCGGCGATAAGGTTAACCATAAAAAATGGGGCGCGGGAACGATTGTCAGCGCTAAGGATGACGAGGGCGGACAGGAGGTCAAGGTGGCCTTTGCCGGTGGCGGCATCCGCAGCCTGCTGACGAAGTACGCAGTGCTGAAAAAAATCTGATGCTGTAAATTAAGCAGGCTTGACTGAGGTTTAGGAGAGAGAATTATGGCAGAAATGGATTTATTTGCTGATACAAGAGCAGCGGATTTGGCGGAGGCAGAGCGCCTGCGCAAGGAAATCCGTCATAATGAATATTTATATTACGTACTGGATGCGCCCGAGATTACTGATGCCGAGTATGACCGGATGATGGTGCGTCTGCGTGAAATTGAAGCAGAGTATCCTGATAGCGTGCCTGCCGATTCACCGACGCAGCGCGTGGGTGGCCGTGCGTCCTCGCAGTTTACCGAGGTGCGTCATCTGGAGCCGCTGCTTAGCCTTGGCAACGTGTTTTCCACGGAGGAGCTGTGTGCCTTTGACGAGCGCGTGAAGGGCGGTCTGCCGGAGGGCAGCAGGGTGGAATACGTCATGGAGCCGAAGATTGACGGCTTGGCGTGCAGCCTGATTTATGAAAATGGCAGGCTGGTGCGTGCGGCTACGCGTGGCGACGGCACGGTCGGCGAAAATGTTACGGCGAATGTGCGCACTATACACAGTATTCCGCTGGTGCTTAAGGCGCCGGAGGGAGAAACGCTGCCGGAGCTTTTGGACGTGCGCGGCGAGGTGTATATGCCGCGTCATGCCTTCATGCAGCTCAACGAGCAGCGTGCGGAGCGAGGAGAGAGCGAATTTGCCAATCCGCGTAATGCGGCGGCGGGCAGCCTGCGTCAGCTTGACCCGCAGGTGACGGCCAGCCGCAGCCTGAGCTTTTTTGCCTATTATCTTGTGGGCGAGGGCGCAAGGGAAAAGCATAGCGAATCGCTGGCAGCGCTGGCACGCTATGGCTTCAAGGTCAGCGAGAACTATAAGGTTGTAGAAAATATCGATGCGGCAATTAAATATATTGCTGATTTTAACGAGCTGCGTCAGGGACTTGCTTATGATACTGACGGCGCTGTTATCAAGGTCAACGATGTTTATCAGCAGCGCATCTTGGGCGCAACAGGCAAGGACCCGCGCTGGGCGACGGCTTATAAATATCCGCCGGAGCAGGCAGAAACGACGCTGGAGGATATCGACTGGCGCGTGGGACGCACAGGAGTGCTGACGCCGACGGCAGTGCTGACGCCGGTGAAGCTGAGCGGCAGCGTTGTCAGCCGTGCAACCTTGCATAATGAGGATTTTATCCGCTCGAAGGATATCCGCATCGGCGACAGGGTGCTTATCAATAAGGCCGGAGAGATTATTCCTGAGGTGCTGCGCGTGGTGACGGAAAAGCGCACGGGAGAAGAAAAAGAGGTAGAGATACCGACGAAATGTCCTGATTGCGGCTGGAGTGTTGAGCGTAAGGGCGCGGAGGCAGCTATCCGCTGCACGAATCCGCACTGTCCGGCGCTGGGACGCGAAGGCTTGATTCACTTCGTCAGCCGTGAGGCGATGAATATTGAAGGCTGTGGGCCTTCTGTTATCAATGCGCTGCTGGATGCCGGTCTGGTGCGTGATGCAGCGGACTTGTACAGCCTGAAGAAGGAGGATGTCCTGAAGCTTGAGCGCATGGGCGAAAGGTCTGCGGACAAGCTGCTCGCAGCGATTGCTGCGAGCAAGGCGAATGAGCTGGACAAGCTGCTCTTTGCCTTGGGTATCCGTCATGTGGGCGCGAAGGTGGCAAGAACGCTGGCTGTGGAGTTTGGCAGCATGGAGGCACTGCTGACAGCAGAGGCAGAGCAGCTGGCAGAGATTCGTGATATTGGTGCTGTAATTGCTGAGAGCGTGGTGACGTGGCTCAGCGTGCCTACGAACCGCGATTTGCTGGAGCGCTTGGCAGCAGCAGGCTTGACGATGACGTTCACTGCGCCTGCCAGCAGCGAGGACAATCCCTTCTTTGGCAAAACGCTGGTCTTTACCGGTACGATGCCGACGCTTGGCCGCGCCGAGGCCAAAACTATGGCGCAGGATGTGGGCGCCAAGGTCAGCGGCAGCGTGAGCAAAAAAACGGATTACGTTATTGCCGGAGCCGAGGCTGGCAGCAAGCTTGAGAAGGCGCAGGCCTTGGGCGTGACGGTGCTGGATGAAGCAGAGTTTTTGAAAATGCTGAAGGGCGAATGAGACAACGGGAGATTTTATTATGCAAAAGCAAGAATGGCAGGAATATGTACAGAAGGTAGCGAAATGTGATTATCCGATTCCGCTGAACCTGATTAATGATTATGATGATTGGAAATGCCGCAGCAACGTGGGACGTATGCTGATGATTTTAAAGGATGTTGAGGGCGCGATGGCTGTGCTGGCGACGGTGAAGGATGTGCAGCCGGATATGGATGATGCACCGGAGTTTGGCTTGAGCGAGGCAGAGCATAAGGTGCTGTGCCTGCGCGATATTGCACAGATTGTCTGGCAGCTGACGGGCACGGGTGATGCGCCGCTGTTTTATCTGGACGAGGCGTATAAGCTGTGCCGCGAGTATAAGCATGTGTTCCGTAGTGCTGACCGCGGCGCGATCTGGGCACGCAGGCTGGAGATTATGCGCGGCTGCGGTGAGGAGCAGAAGGCTTTGGCCGAGGCAAGAGCGATGCTCGAAAGCGAGAAGGTCAACGAGGGCGTGAACCCCTACCGCTTCCATGCGCTGAAATTTATCGCGGAAAGCATGGCGGCTGCCGAGGATTATCATAAGGCAGCGCTGCTGCTGGCAGAGGCGTACCAGTCCTTCCCGATGAACGAGGCTGCAAGGGCGGCGCTGGCTGAAGCAGAGGCGGCAGCGGATGCTAAGGACAGATACGCGATGTATCATCACTGCACGACGATTCAGTATCAGCCGTGGGAGAAGGATAATGTGCCGACGCTGGAGGAGGTGCGCAGACTGCAGGAGCGCAACTTTGCTCGTCGTGAGGCAGCGAAGGCAGCCGGCGAGGAGCTGAACGAAAAAGGCTCCTTTGAAAGTTTAATTAAGTAATTAAAACAAGTGATTAAAAGATTTTGTACGCACCCGTCATGAATCTGTTACAATTAGTAGCAGGTAATAAAAATGTGAGAAGGGATGTACTCAAAATGAAGAAACACTTTTTGGCTTTAGGCTTAGCTGCTGCTCTGCTTGCTCCGCAGGCTGCTGGAGCAGAAGGCTTTGCAATTAACGAATGGTCTGCTGAAGGCGTTGCTATGGGCGGTGCGCGTATGTTTGCAGAGGATGATGCTGCGAACGTTGCTTATAACCCTGCTTCTATCACTAAAGTAAAGGGCGAGGCTATGAAGAGCAGCTTCACCTATCTTAGCCCGCATGGTAATTATAAGCTGTATGATGATGCTGGTACAGTTGAAGCTGGCAAAAACGTGGTTCATGCCGGCTGGGCAGTAGGCAGCTACTACGTAAAGCAGATTAATGATAAAGAATGGTTCGGTATCGGCGCTTTCCCGCGTTTTGCTATGGTATCTGAGTTTGAGCGTGGCAGCAAAGCATCTTCTAATGCTTTCTTCTCTAAGCTGAACGGCGTAAGTGTTACCCCGACCTATGCGCATAAGTTCGACAAAAAGTGGAGTGCAGCGGTTGGTGCGGAAATCAACTATGTTGGCCTGGAGCTGCAAAAGAATGCTTTTGCTGGTGGCGTGGCTAATGTGGGAAGCGTGCAAATTGAAGGTGAAAGCTATGCTTTAGGCTGGAATGCTGCTGCTAACTATACCTTTGATGATAAAAATGAAATTGGCGTAGTTTATCGTAGTAGAATTACTCATTCTCTGGAAGCTGATGCTAAAGCATATTCGCCTATTTCTATATACAATGAGAAAGCAAACGCTTATGGTGTAGTTACTTTGCCTGATAGCTGGGATATTGGTTATAACCATAAATTTGATAATAAAACTCGTGTAGAATTAAAAGCGACTCGTACTAATTGGAGCACATATGATGCTTTAAACGTTTATTTTGATAAGCCGATTTTTCTCCAACCTGCTGCGCTTTCTGATAAAAATTGGGAAAGTGGCTGGCGCTATGCTATCGGCGTAGAGCACAACCTCAGCGATAAGTATGCAGTGATGGCTGGCTTTGCTTATGACCAATCCTCCATTCCTTTCGATGGCGGTGACTTCTTAGTACCGACCGGCAATCGTCGTACCTATTCTCTCGGTGCTCGTTACAATGATAAGAAGCAGACTGTTGCTGTTGCCTTGGGCTGGATGGATGTTGGTGATTTGAGCTTTGCAGGTCATCCTGCTAAGGGTGATGCTTTTACAAAGGCACATGCTTATGACAGCTTCACTAAAATCGCTTCTATCTCCTACCAACGTAAATTCTAATTTTATAAAAACTACAACGAGAGCTGCTGCACTCAAGTGCGGCGGCTCTTTTTGCTGCAGGTGCTAATTTCTCGTGCATAAATTGCAGACAAACAACGTTTTTTGTAATATAATATATGATTAGATAAGTCTCATGCTGCCTGCTAACAGACAGCATGTCTCTTGAATGCTTTGAGAAATGAGGGAAATAAAATGAAGAAATACAATTCCGTAAGCGAACCGTTTTTAGCGGAGCTGCGTGCTGCCGTAGGCGAAGCAAATGTATTCACGGCTCCGGAAAAATTGGAGCAGTATAAGACAGATGAGGAATATGACCCGCGCCGTTTCCGCGTGCCGGAGGCTGTTGTGCGTCCGGCGAATGCTGAGGAAATTGCTGCAGTTGTGAAGCTGTGCAACAAATATAATGTGCCGCTGACTGTGCGCAGCGGCGGTACGAGCCTGGCAGATGGCGCGATTGCTGTCTGCGGCGGCATAGTGCTCTTGATGGAGCGTTTGAATAAAATTATTGAAATGAATACGGAGGCGATGTACGTCATTGCGGAAGCAGGCGTGCGTACCATTGATATTCAAAAGCTGGCGAATGAAGCAGGCTTTTTATATGCAGGCGACCCCTGCAGTGCGGAAAGCTGTCAGATTGGCGGCAACCTGGCGACTAACGCCGGCGGCAGCAAGGCTGTGCGCTATGGCGTTACGCGTAATCAGGTGTACAGCCTGGAGATGGTTACGCCGACCGGCGAAATCGTTGAGGTGGGCAGCCGTCTGAAAAAGTGCAGCACCGGCTACTGCATGGAGCAGCTCGTGATGGGCAGCGAGGGTACGCTGGGCATTATCACCAAGGTAACATTGAAGCTGCAGCCGATGCCGCCGTACCGCTTTGACCTTTTGGCTGTGTTCGACGATCCGTTCAAGGCTCTCGACGTAGTGCCGAAGATTATGCAGGCCGGTTTGAATCCGACGAGCATGGAATATATGGACAACTCCTATGTGCGTGCCTGCGCTGATTATATTGAGTTTAAGGGTGCGCCGCACTATGAGGACGGCATTTATGTTATCATCACGGTGGAAACCTTCAGCGAGGATGAGCTGGATATGAAGATGGAGCAGCTGGACGAGCTGTGCGAGGCTGCCGGTGCAGTCGATGTTCTGGAGGCAGACGACCGCATCTGGGCGATGCGCCGCAACTGTCAGGAATCCATCAGCCTCGTCAGCAAGGTGTCGCTGACTGACGACGTTGTTGTGCCTGTTGACCGCATTGCGCCGACGATTAAGGAGATTATGCATATCGGCAGCAAGTATCCGTTCCCCATCCCTGTAAAAATCAATGCGCATATTGGTGACGGCAACCTGCATATCGTGCTGTGCAAATGCGACCTTGATGATGCAACGTGGGAAAAAATTGTGCATGACTTCCACGAAGAGGTTTACGCCTATGCTTATGCTCAGGGTGGACGTCTGGCTGGCGAGCACGGCATTGGTGCGAAGAAGCTGGCGTATATGGAAGAGTTTACGCCTGCCGGAGAGCTGGAGCTGATGCGCAGAATTAAGCGTGCGTGGGATCCGAATCTTATTCTGAACCCTGGCAAGGTATTTAATGCGTAATAGACCGTCGATACCCCTCTGTCGCTTATAGCGACATCTCCCCTTACAGGGGAGACTTTTAAAAAGTACTATCGTAAAAAGAGCGCGACGAAAATGCTCTCCCTATCCATCGCAAGCGATGTTAGCACGACCAACAGTTTTTACTGCGCAAGCTTGTAAAAACTGGGTCTTAGCGTTAGGGAGAGATGCCGAGCTTGTACCCGAAGGGCACAGGCGAGGCAGAGAGGGTATATAAAAAGGTGAAGATTTATGAGTAATTATAATTCCGTAACTCCTGAATTTATAGATGAATTGAAAACGCTGCTCGGTGAAAGCTACGTCAAAACTGATGCAGATACGCTGGACCGCTATAAGACGGATGAGGAGGCAGACGAGCGCTGCTTTCATCTGCCTGACGTTGTGGTGCTGCCTGCCGATGCTGAGCAGATCGCCGGCGTGGTTAAGCTGTGCAACAGGTACCTCATTCCGCTGACGGTGCGTGGCGGCGGTACGGGCATCGTGGATGGCGCGATTGCCGATAAGGGCGGCGTGGTGCTTTTGATGGAGCGCCTGAATAAAATAATCGAGCTGAATAAGGAAGGCTTGTACATGGTGGCGCAGGCTGGTGTGCGCACGCTGGATATTCAGGCTGCGGCGAAGGCGGAGAATCTGCTTTATGCAGGCGACCCTTCGAGCAGCGACAGCTGCCAGATCGGCGGCAATTTGGCGACGAATGCAGGCGGCATCAAGGCTGTGCGTTACGGCGTAACGCGCAATCAGGTCTATGCCGTGCAGATAGTTACGCCCTATGGCGATATTGTCGACCTTGGCTCGCCGCTTAAAAAGTGCAGCACAGGCTATTGCATGGAGCAGCTCGTTATCGGCAGCGAGGGTACGCTGGGGATTATTACGCAGGTAACGCTGAAGCTGCAGCCGCTGCCGCCGTATAAGATTGATATGCTGGCGATTTTCCACGATCCGATGGCTGCTATCGGCGTGGTGCCGCAATTGATAAAAGCAGGTATTGAGCCGACGAGTATAGAATATATGGATAATCCCAATGTGCGCACGACCTCGGAATATCTGGAGTTTGCCGGTGCGCCGCATGTTGAGGATGGTATTTATGTTATCATCACGATTGAGACCTTCAATGAGGATGAGCTGGACATGAAGATGGAGCAGGCTGCAGGCATCTGCGAGGAGGCAGGCGCTGTCGACGTGTTGGAGGCAGACGAGCGTATCTGGATGATGCGCCGCAACTGTCTGGAATCCGTAAGTCTCATCAGCAAGGTTTGCACGACGGACGATGTTGTCGTTCCTGTCGATGAGATGAGTGATATGATTCAGTTTATTATCAAAACTGTTGCCAAATATCCCTTCCCGCTGCGTATAAATGCGCATATCGGTGACGGTAATCTGCACATTGTGCTGTGCAAGCTGGAGCTGAGTGATGAGGAATGGGAGGCTGAGCTGAGCAGGTTTACCGAGGATGTTTACACCTACGCTTATGCGCATGGCGGCAGGCTTTCTGGCGAGCATGGTATAGGCTCGAAGAAGGCACATTTCCTGGAGCGCTTTACGCCCGGCGGAGAGCTGGAGCTGATGAGAAAAATCAAACGTGCTTGGGATCCGAATAATATCCTGAATCCCGGTAAGGTCTTTAATATTTAAGATTGTCGCTAAGAAAGCAGCGGCTTGCGTCTGTTTTTTTGATGGTCTTTAGTAAAGTAAATATGTAGCATTGTAGCTAAGTAGAAAAGGAGTGTATAATCACATGACCACTTACAATCCCGTAACCGAAGAAGTCCTTGAGGCTCTGCGCGCCGCAGTTGGCGCTGAGCATGTAAAAAATGATGCTGAAACCCTTGAGCGTTACAAAACCGACGAGGAGCCGGATCCGCATTACCATCATCTGCCTGAGGTAGTTGTATGGCCGGGCAGCACCGAAGAGGTTGCAGCCATCATGAAAATCGCTAACAAATATCTTGTTCCCGTAACTCCGCGCAGTGCCGGTACCAGCGTTTCCTGCGGTGCTATTCCTGTTTATGGTGGCATTGTGCTGATGATGGAGCGCATGAATAAAATTCTTAAGCTAGACGCTGAAGCTATGTATATGGAGGTTGAGGCCGGTGCGCTGACCTCTGAGATTCAGGCCAAGGCTAACGAAGCAGGCCTGCTGTATGCCGGTGACCCGTGCAGTGCTGACAGCTGCATGATCGGCGGCAACATCGCTACGAATGCAGGCGGCAACAAGGCTGTCCGCTATGGCACGACGCGTCATCAGGTTTATTCTATTGAGGTTGTTACCCCGACCGGCGAAATAGTTGAGCTGGGCAGCCGCCTGAAAAAATGCAGCACCGGCTATTGCCTCGACCAGCTCGTGATGGGCAGCGAGGGTACGCTGGGCATTATTACGAAGGCTACGCTGAAGCTTTTGCCGCTCTGCCCTTATCGTATTGATATTCTGGCTGTCTTCACTGAGGTGCAGAAGGCAGTTAACCTTGTGCCTGCACTGATTAAGGCTGGCTTGAATCCGACCAGCGTAGAGTTTATGGATAACGGCTTTGTACGTGCTGCCAGCGATTATGCTGAGCTGCGTCTGCCGCATTATGAGGATGGCAGCTACGTTATCGTTACCGTCGAAACCTTCAATGAGGACGAGCTGGATCTGAAGATGGAGCAGCTTGATGAAATATGCACTGCTTGCGGTGCAACCGACGTTGTTGAGGCTGACGAGCGCGTATGGAAGGTACGCCGCAGCTGTCTGGAGGGCTCTAAGGCTAAGAGCAAGGTTTCTACCTCTGATGATCTTGTTGTGCCTGTTGACCAGATTGCAACCTGCCTGAATTACCTGATGGATGTTTCCAAGAAGTTTGATTTTGAATGCATGTGCCTGGCTCATGCCGGCGACGGTAACCTGCACTTCAACTGCCTGAAGATGGATATGACCGACGAGGAATGGGAGAAGCAGCTGCAGGAATTCCACAAAATCTGCTATGCTTACGTTTACAGCATCGGCGGCCGCCTGTCCGGCGAGCACGGCATTGGTGCGAAAAAGATTGATGCCCTGGCTGCTTACTGCAACCCGGTAGAAATGTCTATTATGCAGACTATTAAACGCGCTATGGATCCGAATAATATCCTGAACCCGGGCAAGCTTATTAGAGCATAAATATAACCAAAAACTTTAAAAGAGCGGACTTATTTTCTACAAAAGAGAATAATGTCCGCCTTTTTCTTATTGTTATTTTTCTTCATTTTACGTTATACCTGCATACTAAAATAATAGGTGCTAAGTTTAACAACTTATGTTAATTTTAAAAAACCATTGCCTTGAATGAATATGTGTGATATAATTTAGTTGTTTAAGAATATGTCCAAACAGAGAAAAATATATTTTTGAAGGAGGAGGCATTCGCATGGACGAGAAGAATACCGAGAATTATAACAAGCTGATTGGTACTCGCGTGAAAATGACCCGTATCACCAAGCATATTTCTCAAACCGCTTTAGCTAAGGAGATTGGGGTTACGCAGACGCATTTAAGCAATATCGAAAATGGCCGCGCCGGCCTGACGATTCCTAATCTGATTAAGCTGCACCAGGTGCTGCAGTGCCCGATTAGCGAGTTCTTTAAGGATTTTGAAGAGGAAAGCAGTGAAACGTCTGCTGCTAGCGATATCACCTTAGAGGATATCGTAGAGCTGGCTAAGATGCTGAAGAAAAATCGCGAATAATGAATCTAACCATAAATGGGTCTTTAGCAGGCCCATTTTTCTTATGCCCTGAATAGGTAGGCCGGCAGTAATTTTATAAATTGCCGGAGTGTTAGCAGGAGTTTTTTGCTTTGCGGCGAAATAACACTATTATATATCTTTTTTAAGGAGCAATTAGATGAGTACATTCACTAGGGTTCTGCTGGCGACGGATTTGTCTGCCCAGGCCGATAAATTGACTGAGTGTCTGTTCTGCCTATGCCCCGATACGGAAACGGAAGTGGTTCTGGCGCACGTGTTTGATGATGACGACGACGCCGACCCTGACGGTAGCCGCTATAAGAAAGCGCTTAGCCGTTTAGCCGGGTATAAAAATGACATAGAGCAGGCAGGCTATGAAGAAATTTCTATAACGACACCTGTAGGTGATACCTGTAATGCGCTCTGCCGGCTGGCGGAGACGAGCGATATTGATTTAATGCTGGTGGCTTCACATCGTAAGGGCTTTTTGAAGCGTGCGCTGATGGGCAGTACGACCTATGAGCTGGCACGCGCTACAACAATTCCTCTTTTGATTAACAAGGATGAGGAGGACGAGGTAACAGAAAATCTGCTGGCGACGGTGCTGATACCTACTGATTTTTCGCGTAAGTCGCTGGAGGCACTCAATGTTGTGCGCAGCCTGCGGGAATATGTGGGACGCGTGCTGTTTGTGCATGTGATTGAGCGCAGCCGCAATAAGCATGATTATAAAGAAAAGTTTGCCAGCGCCCGGATGTTTTTGCAGGAGCTGGTCGATGAGATGAAAATCTTTGGCATTGAAGCAGATTACCGTATTGCGCATGGCGTTGCTTCTAAAAAAATCGGCGCTATCTGTGAGCGCGACGGCGTGAGCCTGATTATGATGGCCAAGACCGGCGCGGACATGACGAACGGAGATGAGCTTGGCAGTACCTCGGAGAACGTGGTGCTGAACTCTGATTGTGCCGTAATGCTGCTGCCGGCTGAGGACGACAATGACGATGACGGTGCTTTCCAATAAGATTTAAAGCGCAATAAACTGCTTTTGGCTGGCTGCGAACGGCTGAAAGCAGTTTTTTTCTAAAAAAAATGTAAATCTTTTACAAAAAACGCTTGACTTTTAACGACGATACTCGTATAATATTACTTGCAGTTACGTGTGACTGTAAGCATATTTATGTGCTGGCAAAATTGAAAATAGTTAAGTTTTCAACCTTGGAGAGATGACCGAGTGGTTGAAGGTGCACGCCTGGAAAGCGTGTGTACGGGAAACCGTACCGAGGGTTCGAATCCCTCTCTCTCCGCCACTTAAAAATCTGCCGCACGAAGCGGCTTTTTTTATCAAATGGTTAAAATTATTTCTCTGTAGGATCGTAGAGTTGGGTCCTGCGCAATGGGAGCCTGTGAACCAGGTCAGGTCCGGAAGGAAGCAGCCTTAAGCGGATACTTTCATGTGCCGCGGGGGTGCCCGCCTTTGCGGTCCTACAGGGAAATAACGCAAGGACTGTCGCGATGCGGCAGTCCTTTTTAGTTTGTTTACAACTTGGCGTTTATTGGTTATAATAACTATGTATGCGAAAATACACATGCAGAGAGGAGAGATGGCGATGGCTTATTTAGCTTTGTACCGTCAGTGGCGGCCGCAGAATTTTGACGCCCTTGTCGGTCAGCAGGCAGTCAAGACAGCGTTGAAGAATGCTTTGGACAGCGGCAGGATTGCGCATGCCTATTTGTTCAGCGGTCCGCGCGGCACAGGCAAGACAAGTACAGCGCGTATTCTGGCAAAGGCGCTGAACTGTGAGCAGGGGCCGACGGCAGAGCCTTGCGGTCATTGTCATAATTGCGAGCGGATTACCGCCGGAACCTCGATGGATGTTTTGGAGATTGACGCTGCGTCCAACGGCGGTATTGACCAGATTAAGGAGCTGAAGGAGCAGATTGCGTTTACGCCTGTCGAGAGCCGTTATAAGGTGTATATCATCGACGAGGTGCATATGCTGACGACGCCTGCATTCAATGCGCTGCTGAAAACGCTGGAGGAGCCGCCTGCGCACGCTATTTTTATTCTGGCGACGACGGATCCGCAAAAAATTCCGGCGACGATTCATTCGCGCTGCCAGCGCTTTGAGTTCCGCCGCGTGACGGTGGACGAGATTGCTGAGCATTTGGCGATGGTGGCAGAGGGCAGCGGCCTGGAGGCTGATGCGGAGGCGCTGCGCCTGATTGCTATTCAGTCGGAGGGCGGTCTGCGTGATGCGCTGAGCCTTTTGGACCAGTGCGGCGTTATGAGCAAGCAGATTACTACGGCGACAGTGCGCGAGGTTTTGGGCATTGTGGGCCGTGAGGTGCTGCGTGCGCTGGCTGAGGCGATTGGCAGGCAGGATTTGCCGGCGGCGCTGGGCAAGCTGGGCGAGCTTTTGGAGCAGGGCAAGGATGCACGCCAGGTGCTGACAGAGCTGATGGAATATCTGCGCGCGCTGCTTTTGTTCCAGTCTGTCCCTGATTATGAGGAGATTTATCTGACGGATACGCGTGAGGCGCTGACAGCGCTGACGCCGCTCTTTGGGCGCGACAGGCTGATGGCGGCGGAGGAAAGGCTACACAGCGCTTTGCTGGAGCTGAAGACGACGATGCGTCCGCGCATTACGGCGGAGCTGTGTCTTTTGGATTTGTGTCGCATTGAGGGCAGCACGCTGGCTGCACTGTCGGCGAGAATCGAGCAGCTGGAGCGTCAGCTGGCGTCTGGTGCGCTGGCGGCAAGCTATACTGCTGCGCCGCGTCCTATGGCAACGGCTGCTGTAAGTACGCCGCCGCCCGCGCCTGCGAGCACGCTGCGTCCGGCGGTGACGGCTGCCGCAGGTGTGCCGCAGTCCGCTTCTGTACAGGACGATGTGGACGAAATTCCGCTGCCGCCGGAGCCGTCAGGCTTCGAGGAGGAGCAGGGCACGGTTGTCGTGCTGCCGCAGGAGGCTTACGCTCCACGCAGACAGGCAGTACCGCAAGCACCTGCGCCGCAGCGACAGGCGCCTGTGTGCAGACCTGCAGCACCGCAGCAGCCTGCCGCACCAAGACCGGCTGCACCGCCCGCGCCTGCCGCGGCAAGACCGGCAGAGCCGCAGCCGAGCAGACAGTTTGCGCAGCCGGTTACGGCACCGCAGCCGAAGAGTGCTTTGGCGGCACAGACGGAGGAATATGCCGGCGATTTTGCTGCAGGCGAGGATTACTGGAAGCAGACGCTGGATTTGATGAAGGCGGAAAAGAAGAACTCGATGGTATCCTGTGGCAGAAATGGCCGCGTGTACAGCTTTGTCAATAACCTTTTGCAGGTGGCGTTTAAGGCACCGTTTCTGGCAGACCGCATTAATAAAGAGGATTACCGCAAAGCGTTCGAGGACGCGCTGCTGCGTATCGCCAGACGGCCAATCCGTCTGGAGGCAGTGATTGCAGGCAGGGTTAAGCCGCCTGCAGCGCAGCCGGCATCGCAAAGCGCGCCGCAGACAGTGGATGCTGCGCAGGAGCTGGACGAGCACCAGCTGCCGCAAAAGCTGCAGCAGGCAGTGAATGCTTTCGGCGGCAAGGTGACGGACATCTCTGATTAATAGAAGAAAGCTGCTTATATACAGGGCAGTTTTTATATAGCAAAAAATAAATTCAACAAGATAATTTAAGGAGGAATTAATTATGTTTCCTGGTGGCATGGGCAATATGCAAGCAATGATGAAAAAGGTGCAGAAAATGCAGTCTGATATGGTGAAGATGCAGGAGGAAATGAAAAGCCGTACTGTAGAAACTTCCGTAGGCGGCGGTGCTGTTACCGTAGTTGTTAATGGTAAAAAAGAGCTGAAATCCATCAAAATCAATCCGTCCGCTGTAGATCCGGAGGATGTGGAGATGCTGGAGGATATGATCCTCACCGCTATCAATGATGGCATGAAGCAAATCGACGAAATGACCGAGAAGGAAATGTCCAAGGTTACTGGCGGTATGAAGCTGCCGGGCATGTTCTAAGAAAATGGCAAGGATGATCAGGCCGCTGGCCAATTTGTACGAGCAGCTGCGCAGGCTTCCTGGCATAGGCTCGAAAACGGCTATGCGTCTGGCCTATCATGTGATTGATATGCCTGCGGAGGATGTGCGTCAGCTGGCGGCAGCGCTCAGCGGCGCTAAGGAGCAGATTCACTATTGCAGCCGCTGCTTTAATCTGACGGATGGCGAGCAGTGCGAAATATGCTGCGACGAGAAGCGTGACCAGTTCACAATCTGCGTCGTAGAGCAGCCGCAGGATATTGCGGCGATGGAGCGCAGCCATGGCTATCATGGGCTGTACCATGTGCTGCATGGTGTGCTTTCGCCTTTGGACGGCATTGGGCCGGACAAGCTGCGCATTCGCGAGCTTTTTCTGCGTCTGCAGCAGGAGTCTGTCAGCGAGGTGATTATCGCGACGAACTCTGACGTGGAGGGCGAGGCGACAGCCACGTATCTGGCACAGCTTTTAAAGCCGATTGGCATTACCGTCAGCCGTATTGCGCATGGCCTGCCGATGGGCGGCGATCTGGAATATGCTGACGAGATAACCTTGTCCAAGGCCTTGGAAAACAGAAGGACGATGTAGAAAGGACTGGCATTGATAAATGGAAATGTTAGAAAGCGTGGCAGCAGGCGCAGGCCTTAGTCCGCTCGGCTCTTTAGGGCCGATGATTGTAGGTGTTGTGATTCTGCTGATAGTTGTAAAGCTGCTTTCTATGCCTTTTAAGCTGGTATGGAACGGTATCTGCGGTGCAGTGCTTTTGTGGGTGATGAATCTTTTTGGCGCGCTTGTCGGCCTGACGATAAAAATCACAGTCGTGAATGCACTGATTGCAGGCTTTTTTGGCATTCCTGGTGCGCTGGCAGTGCTGGCGTATGAGCTGCTGGTAAAGTAAATAACGTAAATTGCGGAGCTGTCGCAGGCCCTGCTTCTATGTCGCCTAGAGCGTGGCAGAGAGGGAGTTCTGCGGCAGCTTTTTGCTATACTTTTGGCGGTTGCTGTAGAAATACTGTATACACGCGTTTTATACTGTATACAATCGGACATTTATAATTCTGTCTGCTATAATTTAGATACAAGTTAATTTATTTACGAAATCTGGGGGTTGTTGTATGAACTTATCTACGAAAATTCTTATCGGCCTGGCCTTGGGCGTTATCGCAGGCTTAGAGCTGGGAGCTGAGGGCGTTGGCTTTGCCAAGACCTGGATTGCTCCGTTTGGCACAATTTTTATGAACATGATCAAAATGGTCATCGTTCCGCTGGTATTCTCCAGTCTGGTAATGGGTGTTGCCAGCCTGGGCGATATCAAAAAGGTTGGCCGTATCGGTATCAAGACCGTCGGCTATTACCTGGGTACGACTGCTTTTGCTATCGTTATCGGCTTGGCAATCGGCACTATCGTTGAGCCGGGCCTGGGCATGCATATGCCTGTTGATGTTGCTAAGGTAACTGCAAAGGCTGCACCGCCTATCTCTAAGGTTATTATTGACATTTTCCCGACCAATCCGCTCGAAGCAATGGTTAAGGCTAACATGCTGCAAATCATCGTATTCGCTCTGTTCTTGGGCGTAGGCATCACTGCTGTTGGCGAAAAGGCTAACGCTCTGAAGCATGCTATCGACGGTCTGGCTGAGGTTTCCTACAAAATCGTTGGCATGATCATGGCTGTTGCTCCTATCGGCGTTTTCGGCTTGATTACTCCGGTTGTTGCTGCTAACGGTCCTGCTGTTCTGCTGCCGCTGCTGAAGGTTATCCTGGCTGTATATTTTGCCTGCTTCCTGCATGCTGTTATCGTTTACGGCTCCATGGTTCGCTTCATCGGCAAGGTTAGCCCTATTACCTTTGTGAAAGCAATGGCTCCGGCAATTCTCATGGCGTTCAGCTCCTGCTCCTCCGGTGGCACTCTGCCGCTGAACATGAGCTGCGTGCGTAAGCTGGGCGTTTCCAAAGAGGTTTCCAGCTTCGTTCTGCCGCTGGGCGCAACCATCAACATGGACGGTACTGCTGCTTATCAGGGTGTATGCGCACTCTTCGTAGCACAGATTTATGGTGTTGACCTGACTGCTGCTCAATACATGACCATTATCGTAACCGGTACTCTGGCTTCTATCGGTACTGCTGGTGTTCCTGGTGCAGGCTACATCATGCTGACCATGATTCTGACTAGCCTTGGTCTGCCGCTGGAGGGCTCCGCTCTGATTGCTGGTATCGACCGTATTCTGGATATGGCTCGTACCACTGTTAACATCACTGGTGACGCTACTGTATCTCTGCTGGTTGACAAGAGCGAAAAGGCTCACGCTGAGAAAGAAGCTCCGCTCTACTAATTATACTCATAAACGGGCACGCTGCCTGTGCGACATATTGTCTTTCCCTTATTGCGTCGGCTGCGAAAGCGGCTGGCGTATTTTTTTACGGATTTTACATCTTCTCTACAATTGGGGGCAGGATATTGCTTCTTGCATAGAGAAATTTATAAAAGCTATTTAATTTTGTGGACAAAGGTGTTAAAATAAGGTGTTATTATGAGTGAAATGGAAAGATTGCAATACGTGTTGTTTGAACGCTTCCACCGCCGTGCGCCCGGCATTGACAAGCTGGACCGTCTGTGGGACGCTGCAGTGCTGCTGCCGCTCGTGCGTACTGAGGAGGGCGTTTGCGTGCTTTTTGAGGAGCGGGCGCATACGCTGCGCCGTCAGCCGGGAGAAATCTGCTTCCCCGGCGGCAAGTATGAGTGCAGTGATGACGGCTTTCGCACGACTGCGGTGCGCGAAACGTGCGAGGAGCTGGGGCTGCAGCCGCAGGATATTAAGGTCTGCGGCGAGCTGGACTGTCTGGTGACGCATAACGGTCCGATTATCCATCCGTTTGTGGGCATGATTGATGATATCAGCAGGATTACCTACAGCAAGGACGAGGTGGAGTGTGTGTTCACGGTGCCGCTTAAGGAGCTGCTGGCACAGGAGCCGGAGCGCGGCTCGGTGCAGCTGGCAGACCGTCCGGGCGAGGATTTTCCCTTTGAGCTTGTTCCGCAGCGGCAGCGCAGCTGGCGCATGAATAAGTCCTATTATGTGTATTTCTACCGCTGGCAGGACAAGGTTATCTGGGGCCTCACGGCACGTATGCTTTATGCTTTCTTATACCGCAGCCGCAAGGAGCTGACGGAGTTTTTGACGGCTGAGGCCAGAAAATGAGAGGATTTGAAAAACAATGAAGAGTATTTTCCAAACGAAAATTTTACTGCTGGTGGCAGCGGTCTGCGTTGTAGCTTACGTTGCCTTCGGTTATTTCTTTCCGGATAAGGGCTTGGATAACCTGAATCCGGAGGACCGCTTGAGCTTAAAGAAGAATATCATCGTAATGGGTGTAGATGAGCGCTCGGATGATGTGGGGCGCAGCGATACGCTGTTTGTGGTGATGTTCGACAGCAAGACGAAGGCTGCCTCGCTGCTTTCCGTGCCGCGTGATACGCGTGTGCGCATTGAAGGCCATGGCTGGGATAAGATTAACCATGCTTATGCATATGGCGGCCAAAAGCTGACACAGAAAACTGTCGAGGAGCTTTTGGGTATCAAGGTCAATAATTATGTCATGGTCGACTTCAAGGGCTTTGAGGGCCTTGTAGATGCAATCGGCGGCATTGATATTGATGTTGAAAAGGATATGTACTACCATGATACCTGGGACGGCTTCACCGTTGACCTGAAGAAGGGCAGACAGCATCTGAATGGCAAGACGGCTATCCAATATGTACGCTTCCGTGATGAGGAGGGCGATATCGGCCGTATCCGCCGTCAGCAGCATTTCCTGATGGCAGTGTATGACAAGATTACCTCTGCTGACATGCTGCTGCATATTCCGGGGCTGGCTAAGCAGCTGACCTCGATGGTAAAGACGGATATGCCGCTCAGCGATATGATTGATATCGGCAGAGCATTGCACAGCATGGTAAAGGAAAAGGGCCTGTCGATGGCGATGGTTCCCGGTGAGCCGAAGTATATTGACGGCATCAGCTACTGGCTGCCGGATATTACGGACCTGCGTGAGCTGATGGTCCAGATGCAGGGGGCAACAATGACGGAGCGCTACAAATCTGCTGCTGAGCTGATGGAGCAGGAGTATAATTCTGCTGTCGAAAAGGTCGAGAAGGGCGATGACAGCGAGGAGAATAAGGAAGCCATCAAGGAAGAAAAAGAGCTGAAGGCGAAGAAGGAGGAAAAGGCTAAGGAAGAGAAGGATGCTGAGGGCGAGCAGGCTAAGGAGCAGAAAAACGATGCTGCCAAGGCTGAAGCTAAGCAGACTGCTTCCAGCGGCCGCGGCGTTGTCCGCCTTGTTAACTGCTCCGGCAGCAAGAGCGCCGGTGCTGATGCTGCAGCGCGTCTGCGCAGTGCAGGCTTTGAGGTTGTCAGCGGTGGCAGCGGCGAGATTATTGCGGAGACGACCGTTATTTCTACGACGAACAATGGTGCGGTGGTTAACCGTCTTTCGAATGTGCCGTTTGCGCATAAGATGCGCATCAGCCGCGACGGAGCGGCAGATTGCGATGGCGTAGTTATGCTGGGCGCAGACTTCAAATAAGCAAAAATGTCCATGAATCACAAGATGAAAATCTGATTTGTGGACATTTTTCAATTTCGCGTAAAAAATCTTACAAAAAGGGGGTTGCATTTTGTATACAAAGATGTTATACTAAGAGCATCAAAACAGCCCCTCATTTGGCCCTTCTTCGTAAGGGCTTTTTTTTTTTGCCATTTTTTGCTTTTTTGCTATTTTATTTTAGAATTTGCGCCGGTTAGCTATAGTTAAACTAGAATTACTATCCAAAGTATGGTACAATATACTATATATAGAATGAGAACGGAACGAGACTGAATAGTCTAATTAAACTTAAGAAAATTAAACAATACCTAACTATACAGGAGGCTATTATGCATGAGGAAATACATGTTGTTGTGGATAGTATCTCAGCAGCAGATGAAACATTTTTAAAGGATGATCCGCGCTGCCATATAGTGCGTCTGATTTTGCGTCATGGCGACCATGAATGGATTGACGGCGACCGTCCGCTGGCAGAGATGTTTGAGATGGTGGAAAAAACCGGCAAGCTGCCGATGACTTCCCAGCCGCCGATTGGCATGATTATAGATATGTTTACCGATCTTGTTAAGTCCGGCAAGAAGGTTATTATGATTACTGTAGACAGCGTTCTCAGCGGCACTTATGAGACCTGCCGCCTGGCAGCTCGTCAGGTAATGGCTGATGTAGAGGGAGCAGATATCAGGATTATTGACAGCAAGACTGCTGCCTGCCCCATCAGCGGCATTGCCATGGAGGTTCTGGAGCATACTGCTGCAGGTATGGACATAGATGCTGCCGAAAAAATGGCACGTGACATGGTTGCACGTACCGAGACATTTTTTAGTATCAATACTCTCGACTATTTGCAAAAGGGCGGCCGTATTGGCGCTGTTGGCGCTTTGATAGGAAGCATTTTTGGCATTCGCCCGATTGTGCACTTAGATAAGGAGGGCAGACTGGAGGTTGTCGACAAATGCCGCACCCGCAAGAAGGTGCTTAAGCGCATTGTTGAGCTGGCTGCGGAAAAAGCACCGCTGGAGGCAATCTTTGTCGCTCATGCTGAGGCAGCAGAGGATGCCGAGGGGCTCAAGGCACAGATGCACGAGCTTTTCCCGGATGTTCCTATTATGCTGACAGGCATTGGTACCGTGCTGGCTGCTCATCTCGGTCCTGGTGTAATCGGCATTTTTGTCCGTCAGCAGGCCAAATGAAAGGTGTGGGGATGAATGGAAAATAATAAGGTGATTACCGGCAAGCAGGTAAAGGATATGCTGCTGGGAGCTTACCATAGCTTTGAAAAAAACTTTGAGGCAATCAATGACCTCAATGTCTTCCCGGTTCCTGATGGAGATACCGGTACAAATATGATGCACACGATGGCTTCTGTGGCAAGAGCAATCAGCGCTATGAGCGATGATGCCGAGGCCGGAGAAATCGGTGCTGCTGCTGCCCGCAGTGCAATTATGGGCGCACGCGGCAATTCCGGTGTTATTCTGTCGCAGCTTCTGCGCGGCATCGGCAAGGGCGTAGCAGGCAAAAAGACTTTGACGAATACAGAAATCGGCAAGGCCTTTCAATTTGGTATTCTTTATTCCTATCGCAGTGTTTCCAAACCGGTAGAGGGCACGATTCTTACTGTTGCCCGCGGTATGGCGAAGGGTGCTTACCACGCTGTACGCGGCACCTGCAGCCTGGAGGAGGTTCTGCAGGAGGCTATCCGCACCGGCAAGGAGGAGCTGGCCAAGACTCCGGAGATGCTGCCTGCTTTAAAAGCAGCTGGCGTTGTTGATGCCGGCGGCCAGGGACTTATCGTTTTCTTCGAGGGCTGTCTGGCAGGCCTGCGTGGTCAGGACTGCGAGGTGCTGGAGGTAACGACGCGTGCCTCTGCACAGATGAAGCCGATTGAACCGATTGATTTGGAATATCCGTATTGCACGGAGTTCATTGTTAAGGATGCTAATGTTGATAAAAAGACGGTCAGCGAGGCGCTGCAGGATATGGGCAATTCGATGATTGTGGCAGTGGTAGAGGATATTGTCAAGGTACATATTCATACGAAGCATCCTGGTCAGGCGCTGAACAAGGCGCAGGAGTGGGGCACGCTGCATGACATCAAGGTAGAGAACATGCGCGACCAGCACGAAAACCGTCTGTTTACAGCTGAGGATATTCAGCCGGTGAAGCATGGCGTGGGCGTCTTGACTGTCGCTGCCGGCGACGGTATTGCCAAGATTATGCATGATATGGGCGCAGCCGAGATTATCAACGGCGGCCAGAGCATGAACCCGCCTGTAGAGGCCTTTGTAACTGCAATTGAAAATGGCACCTGCGAGCAGTATATTATTCTGCCGAACAATAAAAACATCATTCTGGCAGCAGAGCAGGTACGCAAGCTGCTGGGCAACTCCAAGGTTGCTTATGTGCCGAGCACAAATCTGGCGCAGGGATTGGCAGCGCTGCTGCACTTTGATTCCACCCGCAGCCTAGAGGAAAACACTGTTATCATGACGAAGGAAGCCAAGGAGGCTACCGGCGGCAGTGTGACGGTGGCTGTACGCGACAGCGTAGTCAACGGCATCACCGTACATGAGGGCGATTATCTGGGCATTCTCAACGACAAGATTGTCGTAAGCGGCAGCAGCGTAGATGATGTTCTTGATGCAATGCTTGCGGACGGCGATTATGAGCTTATTAGTCTGTACTACGGTGCAGATATTACTAAGGAGCAGGCTGAGGAGCTTGCTGATAAATTAAGAGAGCGTAATGACGAGTGCGAGGTAGAGCTTTTCTACGGCGGTCAGCCTCTCTATCCGGTTATTTTATCAATGGAGTGATAAAAAATGCTTACACGTCAGGAGCTAAGTACATTGCTGCGTGAGCGTGGCTATAAGGTTACACCGCAGCGCCTGGCCGTTTATGAGGCCTTGTCTGATGAAACATGGCACCCTAATGCAGAAATGCTCTTTCGCAAGCTGCAGCCGAAATTTCCGGCGATGAGCTTTGCCACAGTTTATAAAACTGTTGAGATTCTCCACGACATTAAGGCGATTCAGGTTCTTAATACGGGCGAGGACTCCTTCCGTTATGATGCGGACGTGAGTGAGCATTACCATCTGCGCTGCCTGCAATGCGGTGCCGTAGATGATGCACTGATGGACGAGGGGATTAGAAAGCAGCTTACGCAGTCAGTAGAGCTGCAGAGCGGCTATCAAATCAGCGGTCGTCAGTTCTATTTCTTCGGTCTGTGTCCGAAGTGCATTAAACAGCATTAAAATTTACGAGTGTACTAATCACAGGTCGTGGTTGGTACACTTTTTCTTTGCACAGAAAAAATAATTCCGGATATTGCAAATTTCTTTTTACGAAATTGCCACAATAGAGTACAAAAAATTTGCTATAATGAGGTCTATAGTAAGAGAGTGGAGTTTTTGTGATGAATGATTTACAGGTTGTGATGCTGGCAAGCGGCAGCAAGGGCAATGCGGCGCTTATCAGCAGCTCCAGACAGCGCTTCCTTGTCGATATCGGCATCAGCTGCCGTGAGCTTACCAAGCGCATGAAGGAGATCAGCATCAGTCCTGAGGAGCTGGACGGCGTGTTCATAACGCATGAGCATGTCGACCATGTGCGTGGACTGGAAACCTTTTTGAAAAAATATCAGGTGCCTGTGTATAGCAGCATGCATACCTGGCGTGCTATCTTAGGCAAATATACGGCGATGGAGCGCAAGAACTGTCGTCTTATCGAGGGCGGACTGCTGTGCGGCGATATGCGCATAGAAAGCTTTGCGATACCGCATGATGCAGCCGATCCGCACGGCTACAGCTTTACGAGCCAGGCCAGCGGCGCCAAATGCACCTATCTTACTGATGCCGGCTTTATCACGGACACGATACGTGAGGCCGTGGCTGGCAGTGATACGCTGGTGCTGGAGGCTAATCATGATGTCGAGATGCTGAAAAACGGACCTTATCCGCAGGTGCTCAAGCAGCGTATATTAAGCACGCGCGGGCATTTGTCGAATAATACTGCCGGCATGTTTCTGGCATCACTGGCGAAGCTTCCTGAGCATGTTGTGCTGGCGCATCTGAGCGAGAAGAACAATCTTCCGCAGCTGGCGCAGGACACTGTAGAAAATATTCTGGCTGATAAAAAACGTCTGGAGGAAACGCAGCTGTTTGTGGCTGACCAGCATAAGCTTGTGGCGGACAGTATGCTGACTCTGGATTTAGGTTTTTGATATAAGGAGTTGAATACAGATGAAAGGTATTTGGAAAAAATCTGCTAATATTTTTGTCTGCGGCCTGTTAGGCGCAGCAATTCTTGTTGCAGGCTGCGGCGACAGCAAAACCTCTGCTGCGGTAAAGGAAAAGCCGGCAGTAAAGACGGAGCAGCAGCTTAGTGCGGCACGCAATACACCGATTGTGGCAGCTGCGAAAAAGGTTGGCCCTGCTGTTGTGGGCATTACGAACAAGGCCTATGTGCGTGACTTCTTCAACCGCGTGCAGCTGACCGAGCGCGGTACAGGCAGCGGCGTTATCTATGATAAGGCCGGCTATATCGCAACGAATAACCACGTTGTCGAGGGCGCAAGCGAAATCATCGTCAGCCTGCCGGACGGCCGTACTGTCAAGGGCAAGGTGCTGGGCGCAGATGCCGTAACCGACCTGGCAGTGGTTAAAATCAATCTGGATAATCTGCCGGTAGCAGAGTTTGGTGATAGCGATACTTTGCAGGTCGGCGAGCCTGCTATTGCTATCGGCAATCCGCTGGGCATGGAGTTCCGCGGCAGCGTGACGGCTGGTGTTATCAGCGCTTTGAACCGCAGCATTGAAATCGGTGAGCGCAAGTTCAACCTGATTCAGACGGATGCAGCCATCAACCCCGGCAACAGCGGCGGTGCGCTGGTGAATGCAGACGGCGAGGTTGTCGGCATCAACAGTGCGAAGATTGCTGTCAGCGGCGTAGAGGGCATTGGCTTTGCTATCCCTGTCAATACGGCTAAACCGATTCTGGATGAGCTGGCACATAAGGGCCGCGTAGCAAGACCTTATCTTGGCGCATCGCTGATGGACCAGGATATTGCTAATCGCTATGGCTTTGAGATGAACCTGCACGGCGGCATCTTCCTCGTGAAGGTTGTTCAGGGCAGTCCGGCAGCGAAGGCTGGTATCCGTGCCGGCGATATTATCCTGAGCTTCAATGGCAGCAAGGTGAAGAGTGCTGTCGAGCTGCGCACGAAGCTGTCTGAATGCAAGGTTGGCGACAGCGTAGAGGTACAGATTATGCGCAATGGCCAGACTGAGAGCGTCACCGTTGTACTTGAGGAAGTGCCGAGGGAATACGCAAATTGAAGATAACGATAGCTTGTGTAGGCAAGATTAAGGAAAAATATTTGACGGCCGGTATTGAGGAGTTCAGCAAGCGCCTGACGCCGTTCTGCAAGCTGGAAACGCTCTCGATTAACGAGGAGCGTATGCCGGAGAATCCGTCAGCAGCGGAAAAGGAGCAGGTGCTGGAGCGCGAGACGCAGCGCCTTTTGGCTATCATTCCGCAAAACAGCTATGTTATTCTGCTCGATGTTATCGGCAAGCAGCTGTCCAGTCCTGAGCTGGCAGCGAAGCTGGACGCGCTGACGCTGGCAGGCAGCAGCCATATTACGTTCGTTATCGGTGGCGCGTTTGGCTATACTGATGCACTGCGCAAGCGTGCGGACCTGGCGCTGAGCTTTTCGAAGATGACCTTCACGCATCAGATGATTCGTCTGCTGCTGATCGAGCAGATTTATCGGGCGTTCAAAATCAGCAGGGGCGAGAAGTACCACTGGTAAAATAAGGCATAAAAATTTTAGAGTCGTGCAGCTGCTGCACGGCTCTATTTTTACGTTTATTTCAGTCAGCCTTAGGCTGCGGAGCTACTTTTCACGCGTAGAGATTTTTTTAGTGATAAGGCAGGAGGTTCTTGCTATTTTCGCAGAGTAATGATAAAATTAGCATGAATATGTGGGCATAAAAATCACATTTTGTAATATTTTAGAGGGATTATGCTGGAAAGCCGTTATAGAAAGAAAGGGAACGAATTTATATGTGGAAAAAATTAAAAAGCAGGGGAGCGGAGACTGTAGAGTATGCGATTGTTTTGGCTTGTATTGCAGCCTTTGGGTTAATGTTTTCTGATAACCTTACGCATACACTGGAAACCTTGATGGGCAAGACTGGTTCGATTATCACTAATGGCTCAACGAATAAGGGCGACAAGGATGATGAGACGGATAAGGACGATACAGATAAAAATGATCCTAATGTAGCTATAAATAACAAGAATATGGATTGGCTTAAGGGAACATTTTTTGATGCCATGACAAATGAAAATAATGCTGATAGAATTAAAAACTATATAGGCGGATATTCTGACAAAAATACAGAACCTAACTTTATAAAAACTAATGGCCTCATTGATAGCGATTCTAATTCCCAGTTCTTAAAGGATATTGGATTGCTTAATGCAGGCGGTTTGGAAAACAGCAGCTGGGCATTTGCAGGCTATAAAAATGAATATGGTGATTTATGCTACGGTGTGAGCATTTATAATAAAGAGAAAAATAATGGTCAAAGCTTAGCGGATAAGGGCAAGGGAGATAAGATTACCACTGATATTTATACTGTCAACACAAAAACTAATGAGGTTACCTTAATCAAGCAAAATGTTCAGACACAATACGTGGGTAAGAATGATAAGGGAACGGTGAATGTTATAAGAGGCGATTATAAATAGGGCTTTGTGTCAGGCGAGCTGCACATTTTCCATGAACGCTTTGAAAACTCCGCTCAAAGATGATATAATAAACTATCATGCTTTGAGTGGAGTTTTTTATGCGCAGAAAAGTATTATTTGGTATTGACTATACAGACAGCGAATTTATCAAGCTGGTGCTGTATCTTTTTGTGGGCGGCACGGCGGCGCTGGTCGAATGGGCGCTGTTTTACATTTTTATAACGTATGTGCTGAACGCCTTTGGTCTGGGCCTGACGGAGCTGACGATGCTGGCGACCTCGCTGGCCTTCTGCCTGTCGACGCTCTATCATTATTTTTTGGGCAATGTGCTGGTTTTTGACAGTGGCAGCCGTTACGACCGTAGCAAGGAGCTGAGCCTGGTTTTCCTTGTGAGCATAATGGGTTTGGGCTTTAATTTGCTGCTGATGTATATTTTTGTCACGCTGCTAGGCTGGCAGCCGATGCTGTCGAAGGTGCTGACGAGCTGTATAGTTGTTGTGTGGAATTATCTTTCACGTAAAAAGTGGATATTTAGGAGTTAAGAATGCCTGTAGAATATGTTGATGTAAAAAAATTTAAGAAGGTCGTCCTTTTGTACAACCGCAATTCCGGCAAGCAGATTTTTGCCAGCATGATGTCTAAGGTCAACGAAACCTTTAAACGAATTAAGGCTGTTGTCGGTGCCAAGAATGCTGAGATGTGGGATATTAAATATTTTGACCAGATTCCCGATATTGCTCAGCGCATTGTTGATGAGCAGGCAGACTGGGTAATTATTGCCGGCGGCGACGGAACTATCCGCGCGATGATTGAGCAGCTGGCGAATCGCAAGTATGTTCCCTATATCAGCGTTTTCCCGGCTGGTACGGTGAATCTGGTGGCGAAGGAGCTGCTGGTGAAGTCGGACCCCGAAAAATGGTGCAAGCGCATGTTTAAGGGCATTAAGTCGCCTGTATATCTGGGACGAGCTAACGGCAACGTGTTCCTGACGGTGGCGGGCGTAGGCTTCGATTCTCTGGTCGTAGACAATGTTTCAGAGAAAGAGAAAAAGCTTTTAAATAAGCTGGCATATGTCTGGCAGGGTACGGAGATTATGCGTAAGGAGCTTTTGTTCAACAACTGGCGCTATCGCTTTCAGGTGCGCTTTGATGATGAAGAGGAATGGCTGGAGGGTACCTCAGTCATTGTAGGCAAAAGCCGTTATTACGCAGGTCGCTATAATTTGTTTTTTGGTGCGTCGCTTAGCTCACCCCAGCTGCATGTGGCGCTGTTCACCGGCGATAAGCGCAGCGATTTTATCCGTTATGCTGCCTGCATCGCGATGGAGGCCTTGACGCTGGATAATGATATTATTATCCGCAAGGCGCGCAAGCTGGAGATTCGCTGCAACGAGGAGAATTTTGCGGCGGAGCTTGACGGTGATGCTGTGACGACGACGCCTTTGGTGATTGAGATGGAGCCGGAGCCAGTTATCTTTCTGGCTTGATGAAAAGATAGGGTGAAATGAGTGGGGAAAGAAATTAATAAAAAACATGGCTGGCTGCTGTTTGTGCTGCTGGCCTGCATTGTAGAGGGCGTGATTGCCTGGCAGACCTTTGCCGGCAGCGACCCGTTTCCGGTCAATGAATTCTGCTTTCAGATTTTTGACCATGTGCTGCGCGAGTGTCTGTTAGCAGGAATTGCCTGCCTGCTTTATTACAGGCGTAAACGCGTGCCGGACAGAATTTTGCGTTATGTGCCGGTTATCGTCGTGGGCTTGCTGTATCTGGCAGACAGCTTTTTTATGATTAATCAGCTGAGCCTGGATAAGGGCCTGCAAACGACGCTGTCGGTGCTGGCAGGCATCAATAATAATATTTTTCTGGTGTTGCTGGCGGCGATGTGCTACCATAAGTATCCGAACCTTTTGATGAAGGGCGTGTACTTCTTCGTCTACGTTTTTTCTGCGCTGTCGATAGTCTTTGATGCCTTTTATTTTTGGCAGACCTCGATGCACGTAGAAAGCGTGCTCTTCCAGAACCTCAATATCTATGCGGTGAAGGGCATTTTCGCGACGATGAGCAATACGCTGATTGCCGGGATTATTATCAGTGTCTTGGTGATTTTGCTGCTGTTTTATGTGCCGAAGCCGCAGCGCCGCAAGCCGAACTTTGCCTGGTCGCTGCTGTGCGTGGCGATGTTTACCATGGCGCTGAATCTGACGGACAGGCTGCTTGGCTATGCGGGCATGTATGGCGTGGAGAATCTTATCGGCATGTATGTCGAGGTGGAGAACGAAAAGACGCGTATGAACTACCGCAATATGCTGTCGGTGCCGATTAATGTCAACTTTGTGGGCAAGGCCTTGTTTGATACCGATAAGATTGCCGGCAGGCAGCACGTGGAGCAGCGTGAGCTGACGGCGAAGGACAAGACGAGGATAACAGAGCTGGGCATAGATTATCCGAAGGCCAGGATTGCCAAAATCGAGCCGCAGTATGACCGCGTGGTGCTGCTGATTCTGGAATCCATGCACCGCGATTATATCAACTACTATAATAGCAATATTCCCGAAGAGGCTACGCCGTTCCTCAATAGTCTGGTGATAAAATATCCGCATCTGAACCGCTACTATTCCTCGGCTGTGCCGACGACGCAGGGCTTGAATGCGACCTTCCGCTCGCATCTGATTATGGATAAGGATATCCCTGGCAAGAGCACGCCGTCGTTGTTCCGCAGCGTGCAGGCAGCAGGTATGCGCGGCATTTTCATGAATGCGTCGAGCCAGTATTATGCCAACGAGCTGCGCGAGTATCCGGAGCAGTTTGGCATGAGCGAATACTATGCGAAGGAATATCTCGAAAAGCAGGGCTATACTGGCGCGAGCGGCTGGGGCTTCCATAACGATGTGATGTATGCAGAGACGCTGAAAATGCTTGAGCGTGCGAAGGCGAAGAACGACCGTCTGGTGATGGTGACAAAGACGCTGGATATGCACCAGCCTTATCCCTACACCGGCCTGAGCTGGAACGAAATGCCTGAGAAGGTGCGCAGCAATACGAATGTTACGGTGCGCGGCGTGTATTGGGTTGACCAGACGCTGCAGCACTTCTTTAAGGAGGCAGAAAAGCGCGGACTGATGGACGACAGAACGCTGTTTGTTATCACGAGCGACCATAATCCGCACAGCGGCGGCGAGTATACCAAGCTCGTCACGAAGGCGGACGATAAGCAGAGCATTGCGCCGATTCCGCTGATTTTCATCAGCAAGAAGCTGGCGCCGCTTAACGCGCTGGCAACTAACGAATATGCTTCGCAGATTGATTTGGCGCCGACGCTGCTCTATCTGCTGGGGTTGGATGTGCCGGAGCTGTTCATGGGCCGCAACCTGCTGCAGCACTCGGATATTCCGTATGCGTTGGGCTACTTCGGCGGCAAGGCCTACTACTGGTCGGATGAGCGTCACTTTGTCGACCAGATGGACAAGCCTGTACCGGACAGCGAGTGCGAGGACGCCTTGACGAATTATATTCTGCATTATTATGGCTTGTGGCATAAGTAAGCGGAAAGGAAAAAGCGATTATAAATAAGCAAACAGACTGCTGCATGGGCATGTGCGTGCCTGTGCAGCAGTTTTGCTTTGCATCGTCTGTAGGCAAGTATTATGTATACAATATCTTGAGCGCTTAACTTTTGGGGGAGAATAAGTTATAATAGTCAAGATATAATCTATTATTACGGAGGGTATGTTAATGTTTTTGTTAGTTGGTGCGATTGTTGTAATCGCTGTTGTTTATCTGCTGCTGAAGCGTCATGAATCGAGAATGGTGCTGATTGCAGCAGGCATTTTGATGTGCTGCATCGCCGGTAAGCCGATGGCTTCTCTTGACGCCTTCGCTAAGAGCATGACGAATGCCGGTCTTATCACCTCTGTCTGCTCCTGCATGGGCTTTGCCTGGTGCATGAAGTACACTGGCTGCGATAAGCATCTGGTTCTGGCAATCGGCAAGGTGCTGAAGAAAATGGGCTTTTTGCTGATTCCCGGCGCTACGCTGGCAACCTTTGTTGTCAATATCGCTATTCCGAGTGCTGCAGGCTGCAGTGCTGCTGTAGGCGTTATCTTTATTCCTATTATGATGTCTGCCGGTATCCATCCTGCTATGGCTGCGGCTGCTGTTAAATCCGGCACCTATGGCAGTATGCTGAACCCCGGCCTGGTGCATAACGCAGTTATCGCTAAGCTGGCTAATACCCAGATTACCACTGTTATCGGCAACCACATGATGGCTACCGTGGCTGGTGTAGTAGTTGCTGCTGTTGTTCTGACCGTTCTTTCTATCGTGATGAAGGAGAACAAGGGCTATGTTCCTGAGGGCGGCGCTGCTGTAGAAGAAGATATGACAATCAATCCGCTGTATTCCCTGATGCCGCTGGTTCCGGTTATCATCCTGCTGCTGGGCAGCACGGGCGTTGTTCCGGCGCTGAAGATGGGCGTACCGCACGCTATGGTTATCGGTGCGATTATTTCTCTGGCTGTAACTCGCAAGAACCCTGTTGAGCTGACGAAAAACTTCTTCAACGGCATGGGTGATGCTTATGCAAACATCATCGGTATCATTATTTCCGTTGGCGTTTTCGTAGCTGGTCTGAATGCTCTTGGTCTGATTAAGGCGCTGATTAACTGGATGCTGAACTCTACCGGCATCGTAAAAATTGCGGCAACCTTTGGTCCGTTCCTGCTGGCGCTGATTTCCGGCTCCGGCGACGCTGCAACCGTTGCCTTCAACGAAGCAGTTACGCCGCATGCAGCTGAGTTCGGTCTGCAGACGATGAACATGGGCTCTGCTGCTGCTTTGGGCGGCACTCTGGGCCGTACCATTTCTCCTATCGCTGGTGCAACCATTATCTGCGCAGGTATCGCAGGCGTTGACCCGATGGAGGTTTGCAAACGTAACGCGCTGGGCATTACGCTGGCGCTGGTAGTAGGTATGATTCTGCTGCTGTTCTAATAAGGAAATACTTTGGGTGCAGGTATAGCCTGCACCCATTTTAAGTGAGTGTTAGAGCCTTAATCCAAAATGATATATATCCCCCAATACTGTGCAACTGGTATTGGGGGATTTTCATAAGAAACAGTTATTAGTTTTAAAATATAGGATGATGACATATTGATTTATGATTAAATATAATAATATATGAAGTATATCGTTGCTTGAAATAGATTTAGCGGGGAGAAACAATAAAATAAAGAAGGGTAGTTAGAGGAATTTTTACATTAGGCTAGAATATTAAATATAAGGCAAGTTTTATTATGGTGGTGAAGATAATGGATAAAATGAGATTTGATAATTTAAAGGAAGCTGCTGATAGTGGAGATGGTTTTGCTATTATGGAGCTTGCAAGGTGTTATCATGAAGGTGATGGTGTAAAAGTTGATATGCAAAAAGCTTTTAAATTTATAGAAAAAGCAGTTCATATAGGGTATATACCTGCATATCACTTATATGGGTTAATGTTGATTGATGGTGAAGGTTGTATAAAGGACGAGATGAAAGGTGTAGAATGGGTAAGAAAAGGCGCCATTGAGAATAATAGTGAAGCGCAATGCTTGCTTGGCAGATATTATTTCGAAGGTGCTTATGGGATATCAAAAAGTTATGAGAAAGCACTATTATGGTTTGAAAAAGCTTATAATTTGGGTAGTATAGAAGCAAGTGTACTTATTGGAATTATGCATTTGGAAGGCGATGGGATATGTGTTGATTCCCAGACAGCTGTAAAATATTTTAAAGAAGCTGTTGAAAAAGAAGATGAAGAAGCCAGATATTTATTGGGAATGTGCATGTTTGATGGAAATGGTATTGAGAGAAACAGAGTTAAAGGATTGCGTATGATAAGGGAAGCGGCAAATTCAGATGTTATTCCTGCCAATGTATTTTTAGCGAAGGCGTATAGTGGTCAAAAAGAAGGTGTTGAAAAAGACGAAGAAGAGACTTTTAAATGGTGCAAAAAGGCTGCTGAATTAGGAGATATGGAATCACAGTACAATTTAGGTAGATTTTATGAATTAGGAGAAGGCATAAAACAAGATTATGAGCAAGCTTTTAACTGGTTGAATAAAGCTAGTGAACAGGGGTGTTTGGAAGCTATGAATGACTTAGCAGCGTTTTATGCTAATGGCATTTACGTAAAGCAAAATCCTAGAAAAGCATTTGAATTATATAAATGTGCTGCTATATATGAAGATATTCCAGAAGCGGTATATAATTTAGGAGAATGCTATAAGGTGGGATTTGGTACAAGGAAAAATTTAAACGAAGCTAAGAGATTGTTATCTATAGCTGAAAAATTAGGCATTACGGATATGTAATATTTCAAATCAAGATATCTTCTTTTGAAACAGTAATTGCGTTAATCATAAAAGGAGTCAATAAATTGATAAATATAAAATTATTAGACGAATATATAAATATATTTTCAGAAAAAGATTTATTGAATTTGATGAAAAAAATAAAAATTGTACATATACAGGGATTTTCTT